>ERZ507035.189-NODE-189-length-41483-cov-7.751859_pt1 | contig 41483 bp, 36 predicted proteins | sample MGYA00512873_ERZ507035 | MGnify/ENA metagenome assembly ERZ507035
AGGCAGGTCTCATAAGTCATTCCTTAATCAATGTCGCCTTAAGTTAGTGACATTGACCATTTCGGTGTCTTTTTGATTCTATTGAAATGAAATTGACGACTTATTTTTACTTCTTTTCCTTGAAGAATTCAGTTCTAGCATCTTCGATATGGAATAAATCAAGAAGTTGTTTGAATCCATCTTCAGTAATAGTATTTATTCTAGGTCTTTGTCCGATAATATTGTAGATTTGGGCTGCTTTTTCAACGGTTTCAATCAATCCAAATGTCTCGTCCAATGTGGTTCCTGAAGCATATATTCCGTGCTGAGACCAAACGACAATTCTAGATTTCTTCATTTTTTCAGCTGTGGCACGGCCTATTTCATCCGTTCCACAAAGCATCCAAGGCAATACACCGATTCCGTCAGGGAATACTACAATACATTCTGTTCCCATCTCCCACAATGTGTGAGTGAAGGAAGCATCATCCAAAGGATGAACATAAGTCATCGCCAACAAATTAGTAGGATGGCAGTGGATGACCACTCTCTGATTTTTGTTTATCTTCAATCTTTCAATATGACTCATCATATGAGCTGGGAATTCACTAGTAAATCTTCCGCCATCTCTATATCCCCAAAGCAAATCTACAGACTTGCCTGATTCATCGATTCTGAACAATCCTAAATTATTCTCAGGATCATCCTTGATATTTTTAAGGTACTTTCCAGTTCCAGTGACTAAGAAATATTTACCAATCAATGGGGAAATATCGAAATCAGAATCATTGACACCAGCTAAGCCAATCTTCCTAATAACCTTATTGACATCGACATAATCTTTAATTTCATCCTCAGTTAAAAGGTAAGAAATGTTTCCACCGTTTCTTTCATCCCAACCCTGCCTATACATATTGGAAGCAGTGTCGGTAATCTCTCTGATAAACGGTGCAGTTTTAATATCCTTAAGTTCTCTTATCTCTTGCATAATACTTCATCCTCATATTTGACTACATCACTATAGTAGTCTTCTTTCAATCCTTGTCTTCTCAAATATTCGTTCCATACATCGGAGAAAGGCATATCTTTGGTATGTTCAGCAAGATACATAAGTTTTGTAAAGTTAGATGTATCTTGAGCTTCTTTGAGTTCCTTATTAGGAGTGAGCAAAGCCCAAAGCAAGGCTTTCTCAACACTTCTTTGACCAGTTATCCAAGCTGATAATCTATTGATGGATGCATCAAAGTAATCCAAAGCGATAGTGACTCTATCGATAGCATCATTTCTGACGATTTCCTTAGCGACTTCTCTCAATTCATCGTCGAATAAAACAACGTGGTCTGAATCCCATCTCATAGGACGAGAGACATGCAAAGCAACACGGGGAGCAAAGCAAAGAATCGAAGAAATCTTTTCAGATACTACCTCAGTAGGATGATAATGACCCATATCCATCAAGAGTGTGATTCCTCTGGTGGCGGCATAATTTTCATAGAAATCATTGCTACCTACAGTGAAAGCTTCGATTCCGATTCCAAACAACTTGCTTTCAACAGTAGGAATGACCCATTCCTTGTCATATCCTTCGAGCATCTCATCGAGAGATTTTTTCAATCTCATTCTAGGTCCGAGACGATCGGCAGGAATATCTTTGTATCCATCAGGAATCCAAATGTTACACACACATGGTTTTCCAAAAGCTTTTGCCAATTCCTTAGAAATCTCCATAGATCTTCTTCCATGTCTAACCCAGAACTCTCTAAGTTCTTCGTTTGGCGTAGATAAAGAAAGATTATCGACAACATTTGGATGGGAGAAGAATGTAGGGTTGAAATCTATTCCATCTCCGCCAATCTTCTTGACAAAATCAATCCAAGGAAGGAAATACTTAATAGTGTATTCATCTCTATCTACCTTGCCCTTGTCATCGCCTAAGATTGCGTATGATGCGTGAAGATTAAGTCTCTTCTTTCCAGGCATATGAGCGAAAGCAAATGTGATATCGTCCATCAATTGCTCAGGTGTCTTAGGCCTATAAGGATAGTTTCCAGTAGTTTGAATTCCACCTTGTAAAGATGTAGATCCATCAAATCCTAAAACGTCATCACCTTGCCAACAGTTGATGGAGATTGGAATCTCCTTCAAAATATCCAAAGCCTTATCAGTATCAATTCCTAATTCCTTATAAGACTCTTTAGCTTCTTCATAACGATTCATAAATTTACCTCCGATATATCAAATGAATCTTTTACTAATCTTCTAGCCTCATCTAAGCTTTCAACTTCTTTAGTAGCCACAAGCATCGCAACGGCATTGCCGATAGCAGTAGCTTCGATAGGACCACAATACACATCGATTCCGCATTCTTCTTTTGTCATCTTATTCAGCAAAGTGTTTTGGCATCCACCACCTATAATGTTCAATTTCTTATATTTAACACCAGTGATGGATTCCAATTCATCCAAGCTTTTTTTATAAGACAAGGCCAACGAATGAAATATGGAATAAGACATCTCACCAATTGGAATCTTTCCAACCTTCTTCTCAAGAGCTTCCTTCATCGACTTTGGTGCTAATAATTCCTGATCGTTGACATCGAAAACAATGTCTGTTTTTGATTTGCTTGCTAATTCGACTAATTCTTGGAACGAATATCGATCATTTAAATCATGTCGTAGCTGTTGAATTATCCATAATCCCATGATATTTTTCTGATATCTAGTACCTAATTCAACATCACCTTCATTTGAATAATTCAAAGACATGGACTTTCCATCAGTTCTACCTTCTTTAGATCGAATTCCTAATAGAGACCATGTACCTGAAGAGATATATGGTTCATCATAATTAACACCCGAACCGACTACAGCACTCGCCGTATCATGAGATGCCACACAGACTACTGTAGGACTATATCCAATTTCCATCTCAATCTCAGGTTTAACTTTAGAAAGTAATGTTCCAGGAGAAGTGAGAGGTTTAAACAATGATCTTTCAATTCCAAGTTTCTCTATTATTTCTTCATCCCATTCTTTAGTTTTTGAATTCACCAAGCCAGTAGAGGTAGCATTAGTGAATTCTTGTCTTTTAACTCCGGTCAGAAGGAAATTGAAGAAATCTGGAAGCATCAAGAACTGAGTGTCTTCTTTGATAAAACCTTTAACTTTATCATCGTATAAACGATAAATAGTGTTGAATGTTTGGAATTGGATTCCTGTTCTTGAATATAGTTCTTCAAACGGAATCAAATCATGCACAGGAGTGCAAAGCTTATCGTTGTTAGAATCGCGATAGGAATAAATATCATGTATCAATTCATCATCCTTGTCGAGCAAGGCATAATCTACTGCCCATGTATCAATTCCGACAAAATCGACTCCTCCTTTCTTCAGTTTGACTTCTTTCAATCCTTTGACAATATTCTCAAATAAATATTTCCAATCCCAGACCAGCCTTCCTTCATCGTTCAACTGTGGTTTGTTTGAGAATCTATAGACAGTCTCTTCAACAAGTTTTCCATCTTTTATTTCAAAGAAAATATGTCTACCGCCAGATGCACCTAAATCAATTGCAACATAAGTCATAAAACTACTCCTTATAATCTAGAATCAAAGAATGCTTTCCACTCTTATAGACCTTAGAATCGTTTCCGATAGTCAAAACACATTCACAGGATGTAGGAACTTGAAGTTCGACATTGACTTTGTCGCCATCTTTCTTCCAAGAGACTTCTATCAATCCAAATGGACTTATATGGGATCCCTTAGCATAAGAAATATAATTGTCGAGTAATGGTTTTACTTCAAACCTTCTATATCCTGGTTCCAAAGGATTCAATCCCAAGACACGTTTGTATAAGAAATCACCGACAGCACCAGGTGCATAATGGTTGAATGAAATCATTCCACCAGTTCCATCCTCAGGAACAGTCAAATGGCCATTTTCGTCAAAGCCATCAAATCTTTCCCAAGTTGTAGTAGCACCGAGTTTAACTTCAAACAACCATGAAGGACATTTCTCATTGTCCAGAATCTTGAAAGCTTCTTTTTCTTTTCCGTTATCAGCTAATGAGAACAAAAGATAAGGAGTTCCCGGAAATCCAGTCCTTACTTCATAATTGTCTTTTTGAACAAGCTTAACTAGATTATCAAGAGCTTTCTCGCTCATTTCTTTATCTAGCATATGATAGTAAATAGGCAATACGTAGGCTGTTTGGAATTCTTTTTTCTTCAGTTTTCCATCCTTGTCGAAGAAGACACTCTGATAAGCAGAAGCTACTTTGCGAGCTAAATCCTTATACTTGATAGAATCTTCTTTGCAGTCGAGAATTTCAGCAATTCTAGAAAGAAGTGTTAAATTGTTGAACAATGAAGCAGTAGCAGTCCATTTATGTCTTGATTGACAGGATGCCATGCTTTCTCCAGGGGCTACCCAATCTCCGAAATGAACAAAGTCCAAGGTGTGCCATATATATCTATATTTTCCTACACCCCAAGCTTTAGCCCAAAACAAACATGCTTTGACATATCTCTTCATCCCATCGTACAAATCAGACAAAACATCTTTCCTTCCAGTTTCAAGATACAAGGAATAAGGAACTAAGATTATCGAATCTCCCCAATAATCACAAGCGATAGTGGGGAAAGTCATAGGGAAGCCATATCCTTTATGGGGGATAGTAGTAGGAACAGCACCCGTCTTCTTTTGTTCACTCTTCAAATCGATCAACCATTTTTTGAGCATCTTATAAGTATCAAAATTATAATTTGCTACAGGGGAGAACAATGCAATATCGCCGGTCCATCCCATCCTTTCGTCTCTTTGAGGACAATCGGTAGGAATATCTACAAAATTAGATTTTGCAGACCATACGATGTTGTGCTGAAGTTGATTCAATCTCGAATCCGAGCAAGAAAATTCACCTATTTTATCTATATTTGAGTATAAGGCTGAAGCTGTGATATCTATATCTTCTTCCTTGATACCACAGACTTCAACATATCTAAAGCCCATATAAGTGAAGGTTGGTGAATAACATTGATTTCCATCTTTCAAAATCAAGGTAATCATAGCTTTAGCTGTTCTTAATAAAGCTGTGTTGACATGACCATCTTCATTAAGAATTTCGCTATGCTTAATAACTACTTTTTGACCTTTGACACCTTTCTTTATCTCTAGGTTAACTATGCCTGCAAAATTTTGGCCGAAATCATATACGACACTGTCCGTTTCAGTCTTATACTTATTCACAGGCTTGAACAACTCATGTCTTATAACAGGTGATCCATATTCAGCGACGATAACCGGATTGATTCTAGGCTTTTCTAAAGATGCATTCCTATAATTAATTCCATCATAAGTTATGTTCTCATCATAAGTTTCACCATCATACAAATCAGCAGATTTAAATGGACCATCTTCACTTACCAAATAACTTTCATCTGTAGGAATAGTCTCTATTTCACCATCGACATACTCAATTCTTATTTCTGCCAACAATGCCTGCCTATCAGCATAGATTCTATTTTTCCTACCCATGGTAAACGAACCCACAGCCCAACCACCAGCAACATCAAATATGATGTTGTTTGTTTTAGTGACAATATGTGTAATATCCGTCACTTGATATTGTAAGACATGTTCATAAGAAGTAAATCCAGGAGCCAAGAATCTATTCATAGCCATTTTTCCGTTGACCATGAAGTCATATACACCTATAGCAGTAGAATAAACTTTTACTGATTTAACTTCTTTAGAAAGAGCGAACTCTTTTTTAAAAGTCATAACTTTTGGAGAGACTTTCTTTTCTTTGAAATTATAGGAAGAATCAGAAATCCATTTTCCAATCCAAGGAATACCCATTCTTCCCGTTTCAAAGAACAACGAGGCATCAGCCGTTTCACCAAAAGAATCGATTACATGAAGTTTAGCTTCATATTTGGTAAAAGGTTTCAAAGGCTGACCTTCGTACTCGGTGTCAAGCTGGTCCTTGACCGTGAGTATCTCTCCTCCAACTTGAATAGTAGCTTTTTTCAAGGAAGATTCGTTCAAATCGGAAGTGTAGCTAAAAGAGAAGTGGGGATTCTTGGAATCAGTAACTAACCCAGCTTTTTCAAAATCAACTTTGAAGGTATCGATATTAATCATTTTATCCACTCCTTGTAGCTACTTAGTTCTGCTTAACTACATTTTCTTCTTTGACAGCTTTCTTTTCCATCGAGAAGAAAGAAGAAATGATGGAAACCAACCAAGTTACAGCATAGACGATAATCGTATTGATAGCAGCCTGAGCAGATGCCATATTCTCAGCTGTTTGAATCTCTTCTTTACCTGCATCATTTGCAAAGAAGATATAGGAGAAACCTTCAATTCTAGAGCCGATGAAGTTCATCAAGACGATCATCAAGAACAAAGAAGAAACGACGATTAGTACATCTTTCACGATGCTCTCAACATTTCCGAGAACACCTTTGAACTTGATGAAGTTCATACAGATAATTAGAGCCAAGAAGACAATAACCAAAGCTGATAATAAGAATACTAAGGAATCACCAGTTCCAATAAAGTATCCAGGCATGGATACACTAGCACCATACATGGCGACAGAAATAATCGTAAGAATCAAAGTAACTACAGTTAGGATGTTACCAATTGATAACAAGTTCTTAATTTTCAATTCCATTGTTATTTTTCCTCCTTTTGTGCCTTGCTAGGAACATAAGCAATAGCAAGGAAACAAGTAGCAGCAGCGGCCAACACATAGAATGTAGCGACCATAGCGACCAATGTAGTCTCCCACCAAGGTGTGACTCTATAAGTCTTGATGTTCTTAATAGCGGTCTGAGAGAAAGCGAACAACTGATACTTCATATTTTGTCTAGCTTGTTCGACTAAGGCGTTATCATTCTTTATTGCGTCAGGAGAAAGATAAGTCCAAGTTGCATCATTGCCATCAGTTCCAAGATTGAGGTGTGAATTCTCACCACCGAAATCAGCCATTTGAGTTATTGTTGCATTAATACAAGATTCAGGGTTGAAGTAATACTTGTTGCTCATCATATCAGTAGTGATAAGTCCTTTGAATCCCCATTCTTCTCTGATCAAATCTACATGCAATTCTTTGTAATGAGCAACATTAGTGGCACCCAATCTGTTGAAGGCACACATATAAGCCAAAGCTCCAGCGTCTTCGATAGAACCTTCGAAACCTCTCAAGTCAGTCTCTCTTGCTTTTTGCTCATTAAGATAAACAGCAACGCCAGCACGGTTATACTCTTGGTCATTGAATCCGACATGTTTAGGTCCTACCAACAAACCTTTTTCAAGTGTAGCCTTGAGGAATTCTCTTCCCATGATATTGGTGAGCATGGAATCCTCACTCAAGTATTCAATATTTCTTCCGTTGTAAGGATTACGGTGAACATTCAATCCACCAGCCCAAATATTATAAACTTGAGCCCATAATCCAAAGTTGCCTAAGGCTCTTCCCCATCTATAAGCTAATTCAGGGTTGAAAGAAGATCCTTCAAGAGTTTGAGAGTGAACATTGCCCTTGAATTTACCTTCTTCAGTCTCAGGGTCGACATCCTTGTTGTTTTCAGACATCTTCTTATTGTTGAATCCAGCAGGGCCATCGAATTGTTTGACAACAGGGTTTTCCAAGTTGGTCAAGATATCGGATTGGCTTCCACCATGAGCTACAGCACCAACTGCTTCTTCGGCAGGAATTTGAGCCACATAATTATCCCACCAAGGATCATAGATGTTCTCAACAGCGGAAGCTGGCATGTTCTCCCAAGTCAAGCCGTTCTTTACACCGTCGAAATTCTTGACTGGGTCGTTGGTCTTTACCAATCTCTGCTCGTTTCTCATATTGGAAATCCATTCATCCTTCTTAGATGAACTTGCAATAGAGACACCTTTTCCACCATTGATAGTATTGTAATTCTTAGGATATGTCTCTGACCAATTAGATCTAGATAAATAAGTGACAGTATCAGGCAAATAATAATTCAAATCAGAAGAATCCAAATGGTTAGTGATTTGGGCTCCACTCTTGGATTTACTAAATGTAACAGTATCGGTGTCTGCTTCACTACCATTGTTCCAAACTTTGACCTTGCTGGAAGATCCTGCCATATCGCCAGTCTTGCCCATTTGAGTGATGACATTATTGGTAGCTTCATGAGAACCATTTCCAATTGCGAAATAATAATCGCCACCATCCAAAACATAAGTTTTAGCCTTAGTATAATCATAAGATGCAAGATACTTAGTAGGAACTTCAATAGTCACATTCTGACTTTGTCCTGCCTTTACTTCTACCTTAGCAGAGTTAAGGAATTGAATTGCGGATTTTTCAACCTTGTTTTCACGATCATATTGTGTATAAGGAGCATTTACATAGAGTTCAGCTCTAAATAATCCATCCTTACTAGAGTTGTTAGTTACTCTAACAGTAGCTTTGACATTTCCATTGACAGATTTGTCGACAACAAGTTCGACTAATTCTTCGTTGTAATCGAGATATGACAATCCATATCCAAAAGGATAGGCGACTTCCTTTGAATAATTCCAAGCAGCACCATCAATTGATCCAGTTGTAGATTTAGCATTATATGAATCGTTTACAACAGAGTCGAAGAATCTGGTTTCATAATAATGGTAACCAGTATAAATACCTTCGTCCTCGACATAATAACCACTTCCATTATATGTAGCTGCTCCACCGCCGAATGATGAAGTGGACATTTCATTGCTTACACCATCAGGCCATCTTGCATCTTCGTTTGCACCAGTAGCAGCCAAGGTATAATCTGAATATACATCACCACCAAAGTTTTGCATTGAAGGAGAAGATGTTGAGGAAATAGCATAGGTATCAGCCAAAGCACCAGTAGCATTGACATCACCAGCTAAAACTTCAACAATTCCAGTGAATTGGTAATCGTTAGGAATTCCGATATATGCAATTCCATCGACTTCATGAGCACCGCCCTTGACGATAGGTCCAAGTTCGAATTGGCAAGATGTATTCAACAATACGATTGTTGGTTTTCCTGTGGCTCTAGCGGCATCTATAACAGCTAATTCAGCGGGAGAGAAAGCTAATGGGTTTTGATCTAAGGCATTTCCATCCTCATCTTGCGTTGCACCAGGTTTATAGGTTGTTCCTTCTCCACCAGGTCTTTCGAATGTGACAATGTTGACTGAACCGGTCAATTTATTTGCCCAATTTGCATCAGCTGCACCAAAATTCTCTTGAGAGAATTTATCTGGATTGACTTCCATAATCTTATAATCACCATAAGATGGTGCACTAAGATTAGGATAAGCAGAAATAGTTCCGCTAGGTCTTCCAAATCCACCACCTTGAGTGATTTGATTCTTCTCAAAAATAGTCTTATAGATAGTCTCGAGAGAAGAATCGAGTTTGAATCCATGATTCTTCAAGGCTGCGACTAAATCTACAGCATCTTCATTCTTAGCTTGGTTCATTCCTCTATAAGGATTATAAGAAGCAGAACCCCAAAGATTGATTGTGACATCCTTTTGCAAAGGAAGTGCAGAATTATCATTCTTTAATATTGCAGTTCCTTCAACACCTTCTTGAACTGAAACAGCCTTCAACTCGTCCATTACTTCTTTAGCAGTCTTGTAATCGGATGTGTACTTAGCAGAGCTGACATCTGTTTCGTAAGAGGTAGTACCCAAAGCCGAATCAACTGTGCCTCTCCATGTATTTGCTATTCCATAACCGATTGAAGATAAAATGGCTAATGAGAACATTGTGGCAGTCAATCCACGGAATAATGGAATAAATTTCTTTTTGATAAGCATATTTGCTCCCTTTAATTTTTCCTCTTATTAGATTAAGCAAACAAAGCCAAAGAGGTTGATAGGTGTTGTTTGTTTTCTGAATAGCGCTTTCAGTGATTATGAATATAAACTTATTTTCAGCTAAAGCAACACTTTGATTAGTTTTGATTGATGTGTTGACTTTTAATCATGAAATGGTGCTTTTAAATCAAGATTAATCAAATTCAATCAAATATAATCATCTCTAATTGAATAAAATTAAAAATAGCGCCTTTTACAAAAAATATTAAAAGAGCCTTTTTTTGCATTTTGCACTTTAAATTCAATATCAATATTCCTGGTAAGCACTAACAAAAACTTTGTCTATTCAATAAAGATAAAAACAAATATTCATCACAATCACTTTTTCTTATATTAAATAATATTAAAAATTTTAAAAAACTATAGAACCAATCCTTTGAAAGATTTTAATCATTAGAAAATTATCCCCTGAAATTTATGAACACATGTTGTCAAACAAAAAAGGGCGGGCTTTTATAAGCCCGTCCTCAATTACTTATTTACTTTCCTTCTATACTTATCTGCCCATCCTTCAAAACAAGTTTAGCTTCCTTAATAACTTTTCCTTCTAACATTGCAATAGCCAAAGGTGTTTCAATCTTATCCTGAATATATCTTCTAATAGGACGAGCACCATAGCTTGGAGTATAAGAATCCTTATGTATCTTCTTGACTACTTCATCATCATAAGTCAACTCGATAGGTCCTTGTTCTCTGTTGCTCAATCTATTCTTAAGTATATTGAGAAACTTCTCTACTATCTTATCTATGACATCATCAGTCAAACTATTGAACATAACCGTTTCATCAATTCTATTTAGGAATTCAGGACGGAATGTGCTCTTAAGTAATTCAGTTACTTTTGCTTTATTCTCGGGAGTATTTCCTTCTAGCAAGTATTGGCTTCCAAGGTTTGAAGTCATGATGATGACCGTATTTCTAAAATCGACAGTTCTTCCTTTTCCATCTGTCAATCTTCCATCGTCCAAGACTTGAAGAAGAATATTGAATACATCGGGGTGAGCTTTTTCTATTTCATCTAATAGAATAACTGAATATGGCTTACGTCTTACAGCCTCAGTCAACTGACCACCTTCCTCATATCCAACATAGCCAGGAGCAGCTCCAATCAATCTTGAGACCGAGTATTTTTCCATGTACTCGCTCATATCGATTCTGATCATCTGACCTTCGCCATCGAACAAATCATCAGCCAAAGCTTTAGCAACTTCAGTTTTTCCTACACCTGTGGGGCCTAAAAACAAGAAGCTACCCAAAGGTCTATTGTTGTCTTGAATTCCAGCTCTACTTCTCAAAATGCAATCGTAAATCTTTTGTATAGCTTCATCTTGACCTATGACACGATCTTCCAATTCCTTCTTCAATCCTAAAACTTTTTGTTCGTCGGATTTATTCATTCTATCGACAGGAATCCCAGTCCATTGACTGACAACTTGGGCGATGGATTCCTCTGTGACAACATCAGAGAATCCCTCTTTTGCAGTCTTATCCTTAGCCGTAGCTAATTTCTTCTTCAATTCAGGGATAAGGCCATTTTGAATTTTAGCGGCAGTCTCATAATCAGCATTCTGCATTGCTCTTTCCAAATCCAAATTTGCTTTATCAAGTTGTTTTTGGGCATCTTTTGCGGTATCTAGTTGCTTCTTTTCATTCTGCCACTTTAATGTTAAAGAATCTCTTTGACTTGAAAGTTCAGCTATCTCTTTAGTCATATCGGCTAATCTCTTCTTTGCAGATTCGGAATCATCATTCTTCAAAGAGACCTTTTCTATTTGAAGCTGAAGTATTTTTCTATTTACTTCATCCAAATCCTCAGGCATAGAATCTATTTGCATTCTAGTTCTAGCACAGGCTTCATCGACCAAGTCGATAGCTTTATCAGGCAAAAATCTATCTGTTATATACCTATTAGACAAGGTTACGGCAGCGATAAGAGCATCATCAGTTATTTGAACACCATGATGACTTTCATAAGCATTCTTTAAGCCTCTCAATATTGCGATAGTATCTGGAATGGTAGGTTCATCCACCATTACAAGCTGCATACGTCTAGCAAATGCAGGATCTTTTTCGATGTACTTTCTATACTCGTTCAATGTCGTAGCACCAATACAATGCAATTCACCTCTAGCTAAAGCAGGCTTTAAAATGTTTGCTGCATCCATCGAGCCTTCACCAGTTGCACCAGCACCGATTAGTGTATGAATTTCATCGATGAAAAGTATGATCTTTCCATTGCTCTTAGAGACTTCCTTCATTACAGCTTTCAATCTATCTTCAAACTGACCTCTATATTGAGCACCGGCAATTAAGGATCCGACATCCAAACTCCAAATAGTCTTATCCTTCAATGATTCAGGAACATCACCCTTGAATATTCTCCACGCCAATCCTTCAACAATAGCCGTCTTTCCTACGCCAGGATCACCGACAAGAATAGGGTTATTTTTAGTCTTTCTAGCTAGAATAGTCATAACCCTTCTGATTTCATCATCTCTTCCTATGACAGGATCTATTTTTCCATTAGCTACTTCGCTCACCAAATCTTTTCCATATTTAGACAATGCTTCATATGTATCTTCAGGAGTGTCTGATGTAACCCTAGAAGATCCTCTTATTGAACGAATAGCCTTTTCAAAACTTTTTCTATCATAAGAAGGAATATTGGATAAATTTCTCACAATTGAAGAATTGATATCGAATTGGGAAAGCAATAGATGTTCTACTGAAAGATATTCATCATCGAACGATTTCTCGATATCTCTAGCTTTTTCAATCATCTTTTCAAGATCGGATGAAAATCCAATATCAGCTCCACCTTGGACCTTATTCACGCTGTTCATGAAGGAGTCGATCATTTGACTTACCTGTTTAGGATCTATATCGAGCTTCTCCAAAATTCTCACATAGAAAGAATCAGGTTGATCAAACAAAGCCCTTAGGACATGGACAACACCAACTTCAGGAGCTTGATATTTGCTAGCAAGTTGCTTAGCTAGTGTCAAAGCCTCAATTGTCTTCTTTGTATATTGATTAGATGTATCAGCCATAAAGCACCTCCTCTGAGGTCTTTTCTCAACCTCGCAATTATCATTTTATCTAGAAAATTAGCAATGTCAAGTAGAGAGTGCTAATTTTGATAAAACTTATTTCAAACCCACTTTAGTGTTTTATAATTTCACATATGAACGCATTAACTATTACATTAATTTCTATCTTTTCAGTAATATTTGGAATATTACTAATCTCTTCTATCTGTTCTTATATAGGTTATAAGGCTATTTGGAATGCTAGAACTTATGAAATCAACAATCCTGTAAAAATTCAGTTTGAAGATATTGAAGAATGGACTACTAGAATCCCTCTTTCTTTCAAAATCAAAAAGAAATTGCCGGATTTTGATAAAGAAGTGAGAGGGTTCATCTATTCGCCAAAAGATAATTCCATAAAAAAGAAACCGATTGTAATAATGTCAGCAGGCTATGGGAGAACGCACCTTTCTTATTTGTTAGATATAGGCATTCTAACTAATGATGGATTTGAAGTCTTCGCTTTCGATCAATTCGGTACTGGAATGTCTGGTGGGAGTAAGCAAAGAGGCATTCATTTTGGACGTATCACCTTGGATAGTGTGCTCAATTCAATAAAAGAATCAAAAATATTTGAAGGAAGACCTATATACCTCTATGGGCATTCATGGGGTGGATATAGTGTCTTGTCAGTATTAGGAAAGCATAAAGAAATTAGCAAGGTAATAGCAAGGAGTCCAGCAGGCAAGCCTGTTCTTTCCACCTATGTCCTCGGTCAATCCATATTAGGAAAATTCTTAACTAGCTTCTTATATATTGTCGGTATACCAATGATATTTCTATTTCAAGGTCCATCTGCCTTTGTCAGTGCTGCAAATCAGGTCAAGAAAAACAAGAATACAAAAATATTGATTACTTCATGTAAAGAAGATCCAACAGTTTTAACAATAGCCTCCCCAATACCAAAATTAATAAAGAATTCCCAGAAAAACGTCGAATTCTACATAAGAAATGATTTAAATATCCATAATGACTTGTTAACTAAAGAAGGATACGATTACTTCAAAGAAAAACAAGCTGAATTTAATTCAATAATGAATACAGTTGATTCCTCATATGAAGAAAGAATGAATGATTTTCTTTCATCATTGGATAGAACCAAGATTACTTCAGATTCAAATGAGAAAGAAAAAATATTAAGCTTCTTAAATAAATAAAAAATTGTTATAATTATTTCGTAAAGAAAAGGAAATGTAATTATGAAAAAATTATTAAAAGCAGGTTTGATTTCATTGATGATGGTAGGAAGTCTTGCAAGTTGTACAGATGGAGTTAGCGGAACAACAGTTGCAACCGGACAAGGTTCAACCATACCTACTCCAACCCAGCCAAAAGAAGATAGCAAAATGACTGTTGAAGAAGCTAAAGCATATGCAGATGCTCATTATTCACAAGACAAGGTAGCAGAGAAATACAATCAAGGCGAAGCTGTAATAAATTATGACCTCAAAAAATGTGAGGGTACTATATTGACTCAGCTCGGCCTAAAAGTTGGGGCGGATTCCACAACACAAACATTAAAAGAAGAAGATTTAGTCGTTTTGACATCCAAAGACATTGATTCTATGGCAAAAGCTATTGATTCATATGAAGGTAAAGATAAGGCTGAATTAAATTTTTCAATGACTGAGAATATTATGAAAATCGAATTCGATTTTCCAGCCTCAATGCTTACAGCTGCATTAGAAGCATTATTGACAGGTATTCAGAACAGCGGTGGTACAGGAACAGGGGATACTGATACCCCAGTTATTACATTTGAAGACTTCATAGGAAGTGGTGCAGGGATGTCTGGATACATAACTGTCAACGAATTAGGTTTAACAAGCGGAGTTGATGCCACCATCGATTACACCTTAACCTTCAATTATGCCTATGAATCTACACTTCCAAATGGAACAACAACAAATACAAAAATACCCGATACAGAGTCGATTAAAGGTGATGCCACTGCAACAATCACTTATTCAATGGGCGAGACAACAAAAGAAGCTTAATTGTTATTGTTTTTGAATAAAAAAAGGATTGGAATTAGATTTCCAATCCTTTTTACGTTAGATTTATAATTCGTATTTTTTTACTTCATGAGGTGCTTGAGCATTACCGATATCACTAATTTCGATTTCATTATACAAAGTTAAATTTTCAGGCCCATCAACACTAACTAATGACTCTTTAAAACTATTTGGAAGAACACCTATTATTTTAGTTAACACATTATTAGTGAAAATTAAAGTTGTTTTAGTGAAACTTTGACCTATATCCATAGAGAAATCATAAAAGGCATCTGTAGTTTCAAATGTGTCTATAACATCATTACCTTTATTTTTAGTATCAACAAAGGCAAAAGAACAATTTGATATCTGATTTTGAACATTAAAATATTCTTGCATATTTAATTGAGAAAAAGATTCGTTTTCATTGTAATAATAGTCGATATCATCAAAAGAAAATACTTTTGCTGATTTATTGGATCCATCATTTAAAAAATAGTATTCCAAATGTGCAGTTTTTTCTTCGTCAGAAATTAATTGTGTCAAATCGAAAACAAACCCACTTCCATAAACCATTCCAATATTTTTAAGATATGAAGTTGTTTTTGATTCATCTACAACAATGCTAGAAAACTTATAATTCAAATTAATATTTAGGTTTTCGTCCGCGATGGTTTTATCCTTATCTATAGAGGAGGATAAAGACGTTTCCGTACCATCTTTGCATCCAAACAAACTTAATAATAATGAAATTAATATCATTGCTTTTCTTTTCATAAAATCAATACTTTCCTTTCGCTTACGACTGCTTTATTTTACCATGAAAAAATTATCATCTCAAAAAAAGCACACAAAAAATCCAAAAAATTACATAAATTCGAGACAATTTGTTATAAAGATAAAAATACTAAGTCTTTATATTTAATTTTGTAAAGTGAAATACGAATTTAATTTTGAAAAAGTATTTTAGACAAATAATTGAATAATGAAATTAATAATTTAACATTATTTCAAAATGATAGCAGCATTATTCTTCTTTCCACGTTTTAAGAAGAAAACTTTTCCATCTAAAGCGTTAGATCCATCTAATATCATATTTGGATCGACCCCCTTTTCTCCATTCAAACTTACAGCATTTCCTTTTAAGAATTCCCTAGCCTCACGCTTAGAAGAAGCTAATTTTGTAGCTATCAAAGCATCGACTAAATTCATACCAGGCTCAACTTCAATAGCATCTAAAGAACTAGCTAAGTCCAACAAGGACTGCTCTTTAAGATTCTTGAAATCACCACTAAAGATAGCTTCAGTCATCTTCACACACTCATCGGCAGCTTCTTTTCCATGTACGAGAGAAGTGACCGAATAGGCCAAAGTTTTTTGACCCATTCTCTTTTCTGGAGCTTGCATGTGTTCAGCAACAATAGCATCGAGTTCTTCCAAAGGACGATCATCAAAAATATAGAGATATCTTCCGACATCGTTATCAGCTACATTGATGAAGTATTGATAGATGTTGAAAGGAGAAGTCATAGAAGGATCGAGGAACAAAGCACCTTTTTCGCTCTTTCCAAACTTCTTTCCGTTAGAATCACAAATCAATTTGACAGAGAAGACCTGGCAAGGGCATTTCTCCCCTTCCTTCTTTTTAACAAAATCCAATGCGGTAGTTAGATTACCCCATTGATCACCACCACCGATTTGCATTACGCAGCCATATTTTGATCTCAAATTCCAGAAATCACCAGCTTGAAGGATCATATATGAGAATTCTGTATATGAAATTCCAACTTCCAAACGAGATTTGACTATTTCTTTTGCCAACATATAGTTGATAGGCATCATTTTTCCAAAATCACGTAAGTAAGTGAGAACGTTTGTAGTTGACCACCAATCATAATTATTGACACAAATGCCTTTGTTAGGATCAGAGAAGTCCAAATATTTTGAAAGCTGTTTTTTCAAGCACTGAACATTGTAGTTTACTTGTTCGGGTTCCAAAAAGCTTCTCTCGGATTTCTTTCCCGAAGGATCTCCAATCATACCAGTTGCACCGCCGACGACAGCAATGATTCTATGACCAGCTTTTTGAAGCTTGGACAAAATATGAATCATGATGAAGTTTCCTAATTGCATCGACTTATTAGAAGGATCAAATCCACAATAGATTGTTTGTGGAGTCTTGAGCAATTCTCTAATCTTTTCTTTATCTGAATAACTATCCAATAATCCACGTTTGTTCAAATCATCAAAAATATCTATCATAAATTTTCTCCTTTATTCTTTTAAATAAATAGCATACATATTTTATGCTTCTTTTATTTATGTTCAAGTCTAAGAAGGTTGAAACAAATAATCTTTCAAATAAACAACATATGTTTTTTCTATTTTTCTCTTTCCGAGCAAACAAAATTGAACTGTCTTTTCGATTTTAAATTCTACCAACCCATCTTTTAAATAATATTCGCTTATAAACATATCCTTATTCAAATTAACATTATTTATATTTTCTCCACTTCTTATATGATTTTGAATTTTATAGTAGCTTTGAAAGAAATCTAATTCCAAATAATTGATCTGCATACCATCGATAGAAGCTAGAAAAGAAAAAACGATCAAGAAAGAATACAAAAGAAATAAAGCTTTGTTTTTCATTGTTTGAATATAAAAATGGCTACAAAAACTAAAATCATCTCTATGAATAAGAAAGCCAATCCTATATATCCGAGTTCTTTTCTGGATTTGACCTCATTATCTTTAGTCTTTTCCTGAATAATGCTGCCAATGATCGTCAAGTTCTTCTCATTTTTATTTTCTTTTACCAAATCAAAACAATCCTTGTATTTGGAATTATTAATAAACCCTGTCCCATCTTCCAAATAGTTATTTATCACATCCAAAACTTGGGAATCTAATGATTCAGTCGCTTCGACTAAAGATGATCCACATTCAAGTTTAGATCCTATAATTTTCAATGCTTCTTTGATTTGCACATCGCCTATAGAGCCTTTCCCTTTTTCTTTCTTATCGAAGTACCAATAACCTAAAAGCCCGAAGATTAAAAATATAGAGAAAATTCCCAATGCCAAAAAATTGGAGCATTCGAAATATAGCTTCAAAACAACTATCAATATCAATCCCATCACCAATAAAGATAATGAAGAATATTTCAATACTTTGTTTTTGTTTTTAAGATTCAAAATATTGTATTTCATTTTACAAGTCTCCTTTTCTTTTCAGTGAGGTTACTCCCATACAACTCGACTATCTCAAAAAATATAATTGATATCAGTTCCAAAACTAAACCTAGCCATTCGACATTAGAAAGAGTTTCATTGATCAATGTTATTACAGGGAAAAACATCAAAGGTATCGATATACACAAAGACATTATCAATCCTGTACTACGCATATCTTCTAAAGTTTTAAAGGTTTGTTCTTTTTGATTCTCGATATCGATTAACTTGGTTATATTTGATCTTATTCCATCATTATTTTTATTGTTGTGGCATTCGATCATGTCTTTAGTAATTTCACCTATTTCCTTATAAGAAATCAACGAATCAAATTCTTTATTTATTATGGTTTGATAAATCAAACTAGAAGACTGACATTCTTTGCCAAACTCCTTAATAGCATCATCGATATCATCTGCCTTAGATAATATCAAGCCAAATCTTATTGCTACTGAGCAATCAACCATATTATCTTTACTACTATCCATCTTCTTTAGTCTATAAAAGCCCATAGAGATTGATGTAACTATTGAAATAGTTAAAAATAATAAAAACATCGCTATTGAATTGTCGAAGACAAAAAGAGAAAAGCTGACTATTAATCCACACAACAAATCTTTCCAACAACACTTGATAAGCCTAATCAATTTTTTATCATTTTTATTCATAGTTTAATCCTTTCCCACCCATAAACGTTGAGTGAAACTATAAAAAGATTCTTCTTTTAAAAAAGAGAAATAATCTATCTTTATCTCTTTATCTTCAAATACATTAAAGAAGAAAGAATACTTATATCCATCTTTTAAATCAGAAATGTAATTATTCATAAGTAACTCAAATCTATTGTGATGAATTTCAAAAGATTGATTACTCTTATTGAAATCCAAGGATTCAATAAAGCATTTTTCACCTATTGATTTGAGATTTAAATTTATTCTTTTATATTCATATTCGTTATTTTTAATATTGTATATAGTCATAAAAGATAATAAATATATACAAGAAGAAACAAAGACAAAAAACTTACTTTTCATATAAATTAAACCTTCCTTCTATTCCAAACAAAGTATATGGTTTAAATATAAAATCAGCTTCTATGTCGATTATTCCTTCAACAAATAACTTGCCTGGTGCGTCTCTTATCGGTTCTTTGAATTTGATTGAAGAATCAAAATCAAAGTTGCTATCATCTTGATTTATTATATCGAGTACAACTCCGCCTTTACTCATATCAAATTTACCACCTTCAACTTTATTCTTTGAAATTCCTAATACAACATATTTATTGTTCCAGGCATCAATGAATCTATCATTTACTTTATAATTCAAATAGAACAAACTATCATTAATATCTAAACAATAATCATTTGAAAAAGATAATGTCAATTTTTCCTTGATTATGGGTTTATCATCATTGCTAAGCAAATCATTTTCATAGAATCCTTCACTACCGATTGAAATCAACGGATTCAATATATAGTTAATTCTACCGGCTAATGAATCTATATAAAAGTTAATACTCGAATCTTGAAATTTCCATTTTTGAATTGTTATTTCAATCCATTCATTTGCTTTTAATTCTACAGAATTCATCTCACTAAAAATCAAATTTGAATCTAAAGTGGTCTTAACACTCAATAAAACCCCATCAATATTCCGTGTAGCATCGAAAAAGATTCTATTTTGTGGAATAGGATTGACTTCTATCAATCCCAAAGAGACAGATAACAATATTATTTTTCTCATAAAAAAGCCTCCAATCAATATGATTATTGGAGGTGGATAATAATGAGTAAATTCAATTAAAAATTCAATAAATCTACTAGAATCGAATCTAATACATATAATTTTTCAGGTTTAACCTTTACAGTCTTATCTTGTATTATAAATTCATCTTTTAGCAAGTCGATCTTGTCTTTATAAGCTACTAAAAAATCCTTACCAAATCTTTTCTTAAACTCATCGAGTTTAAATCCTCTGGTCAATCTAAGATTTAGCATTAAAAAGTCAAATTCAAGATCATGGCTGTCTTCTTTCTCTTCTTTCCAATAATATTGACCATTCAAATACTTTTCTATAGATCTAGTCCTTGTTATTCTAGTGTTATCTTCAAAAGATGTAGCACCCATTCCAATGGCACCATAAGGGTTGGATAACCAATAACAAAGATTATGCTTGCTTTCATATGATGGCTTTGCAAAATTACTAATCTCATATCTATAAAGACCAGCCTTTTCTAGCCTTTTTACTATATGATCATAATAATCAGCCAACAAATCACCATCCGGTTCATTTTTGTGTTTGATTGCAAATAAGGTGTTGGCTTCTATTTGCAATGAATAAAAAGAAACATGTGGAATATTCAACGCGATAACATTATCGATATCGTTATCAATATCATCTATTTTTTGACCTTCAAAACCATAGATAAAATCTAAGCTGACATTATTAATTCCATTGCTTTGAAGTAATTTAACACTCCTTATAACATCACTAAACCTATGTGTTCTTCCTAAATCTTTTAAAAGATTGTCATCTGTGCTTTGAGCACCTAAACTAACTCTATTTATTCCACATTCCTTAATTAATTTAACAAAGGAATCATCTATATCTTCCGGATTGCATTCAATTGTAAATTCTTTAGGTTGACCATGTCTTAAGACAAGTTCATTCAAAAGATATTTCAATTCTTCTCTTTGAATACATGAAGGTGTACCACCACCTAAATAAATAGTATCAAAACTCAATCCGGCATATCTTTTGTCTTCTTCTAAAAGGGCAGTAGTATATTTCTTAGAAAAGCCAGTACTCAACAATACTTTGGGAAAATCGCAATACGCACAAAAATGTCTACAAAAAGGAATATGAACATATAAGCTTTTTGGCTTATCCATCATTTAGAATTCCTTACCATCAAATTCGACAAGCTGAAGAATTATATAAGGCAATTCCTTGTCGTCAAAGATTATATTCTTATCTGTTTCAAGCTTCTCCAAGTAATCTAAAGCTTTCTTTACTTTCTCATCTTCCATATTTTTTTTAGGATCACCAATTTGCTGCTTCACACTTGTCACAATCATGTTATTAACTTCTTTTTCTGCGATTTCTTGAACAGTTTCTTTTTTTCCTTTATCTCTGTTTCTAATAGATGGCACAAGAAAATAAACACAAGCAACTACTAACACGATTACAAAGACAACACACAATATAATAATTAAAGCTGAATTCATAGATTAAATCACTCCTTTAGGAATCGGTGAATAGATGAACTTCTTAGCAGTTTTGCTCTTTTTATAGAAACCGAGATTAGCCAATAAATCCATCGAAGTTCTAGCAGTCTCATAAGCGACATTTTCGATTATTTTAAATTGACTTATCGTATAAAAGCTGCCTATAGTTCTATGGGTTACATAGAAATGAGCAGTAGCCCATTTCAAAACCGGATGTTTTTCCATAAGTTTAACAATCTCATCATTCAAGGGAGAATTGCTATTTTTGCTTTCTTTAGGATATTTACAAGTAGAATAAGAAGAAACACTAGCCATAGTAATGTTATTTTCACCCATGTGATAAACTTCATCATCATTGAAATTCTCAGCTTTAGGAGCCATGGAATCATATTTGTTATATCCGATCGAGCCTTCCTTAATAAAGGAACTAGAAGAATTGACATTCTTCAAATTTTCTTCTTCAGCAATTTTATCTGAGACATCATTTTCTTCAATATCATTCAAGCTTCTTTCAATATTGTTTAGATTCATATCAAGCAAATCTAGGCTAGAGATGACAAAATAAGTCAAATCACCAGTCTTCAATGAAAGCTTAGCTCTATCTAACATATTTCCACCAAAAGAAAAGAACAGGCTTTCCGTTGGAAACCATTGGCCAGAATTTGGAAATATAGTTGAAGATAGATAACACTTGGTCAACAGACTTCCAGTCTCTTGATTGAAATAAGAGCATGGGCATAAGTAAGTATACTGATATAAGAAAGCTATAACCTTCAAGATAAATGAAATAGATTCATTACCATTTAAAAAAATTAATAAATCATTCAATTCACCTTGAAGCAAATCTTTATTTGAAAGAAAATCATTGTCTTTCTCATCTATATTTCTATATTGAAGCCTAGTCTGATCTAAATTTCCTAATAAATAATTGTTTATATTATTCAAAAGATTAGAATAATCCAAGGAACATATATTATTTAATCCTTCGGACATCTTCAAATAATTCTTTAATATTTTTAGCTTAGGTTCATCTGAATTATACTGACCATTAACAATGGAAGAGATGTCAATGTTAGAAAGTCCAAGTCTATAATTATCGCTAATCCATCTCAATCCAAGTTTTAATGATTCATTGTTAAATTTCTTCTGGCCTTTCTTTGATAGTCCAGAAAACTTTGCGCATATCAAAAAGAACTTTCTTTCCAATGAAGAGACTTTATTCAACACCAATCTATTCAATGTTATATAGTAAGGATTCTTCTCGGGAGTTTTTATTGCTAAATCATATCTAAATAATGAGCGGTATTCCTTGACCTTCTCCCATGTAGGAGTAATATCAGGCAAATTAAAACGTGCCTTGAGTTCATCAAGGGACAAATATTCTTTGTCACTAAAAATACTGGCACGTTTCAATTCTTCATACATGTTTAAATCCTCTACATTCCATTAACTAACTACTATTTTACTACTAATTTTAAATTTGTGTGTGTAACTTAGATAAACCGAGAAATTACTTCTTAACATCAGTAGGATCGACTGAAAGAACAGCGATAAAGGCTTCCTGAGGAACATAAACCTTACCGAATTCCTTCATTCGCTTCTTTCCTTCTTTTTGCTTTTCCAAAAGCTTCTTCTTTCTTGAGATATCGCCACCATAACATTTTGCGAGAACATCTTTTCTAACAGCCTTGATATCGCTTCTGGCGATGACTTTAGAATCTATAGCAGCTTGGACTGGAATTTCAAATTGCTGACGAGGAATGACATCCTTCAACTTGTCGACTATAGCTCTAGCCTTAGGATATGCTGTATCCCTAAACACAACCGTCGTCAAAGCATCTATTTTTTCATTGTTGAGAAGAATATCCATTCTAGCTAATTTCGAATCTCTATATCCAATAGGCTGATAATCCAAAGAAGCATAACCGGCAGATAATGATTTCAATCTATCGAAGAATGAAAAGATGACTTCACTCAAAGGAAGAATGTATTTCAACGATACACGTTTAGTGTCGATATAATCCATTCCTTGATATTCTCCACGTCTAGATTCACATAACTGCATCAAAGGTCCTACATAGTCTTGAGGAGTCATGATTTCAGCTTTCACAAAAGGCTCACTAGCTTTCTTTATCAAAGAAGGATCAGATGGGAAGTCGGATGGATTTTGTATCAACATTTGTTTACCATTAGTCAAAGTGATGTCATAAACGACGGAAGGAGCAGTGCAAATCAAATCCAGATCATAATCTTCTTCTAATCTTTCCTGAACGACAGACATATGAAGGAGTCCTAAAAAGCCACAACGGAATCCACTCCCCAAAGCCACAGATGTTTCAGGTTCATATACGAGAGCCGCATCATTCAATGATAATTTTTCTAATGCTTCCCTCAACTTTTCAAAGTTTTTATTATCAGTCGGATACAAACCGGAATAAACCATAGGCATCATAGGTCTAAATCCATCCAATGGTTTATCAGCAGGGACATCAGCATTGGTCAAAGTATCACCGACTTTCACTTTCTTAATATCCTTTATTTGAGCACAAAGATATCCGACCTCTCCTGCCGAAAGGACATTTCTCTTTTGCTCCTTAGGTGTTCTAAAGCCTAGCTCTTGAACAACATAAGTCTCATCTGGATTTGACATCATCTTAACCCTATCGCCAAGTTTAACAGTGCCTTCCTCAATCTTTAAAAGGATAACAACTCCACGATAAGGATCAAATTTGGAATCGAATATCATTGCCTTCAAGGGTTTATTTCTATCACCTTTGGGTGCTGGAAGTCTCTGGACTATCGCTTCTAACAAGTCTCCAACACCAAGACCAGTTTTAGCGGAAACCATCATACAATCATCAGGATCTATATTCAAAGTCTCGATCAAATCCTCTTTGCACATCTCAGGATCAGCAGTTGCCAAATCTACTTTGTTGATAACTGGAAGCAGCTTCAAATTATCATCCAGTGCCAAATAGGCATTAGCCAAAGTTTGAGCCTGAACTCCTTGAGTAGCGTCAACCAATAAAATTGCACCTTCACAACAAGAAAGAGAGCGTGAAACTTCATAAGTGAAATCGACATGTCCCGGAGTATCGATGAGGTTGAACAAATAATGCTCCCCGTTCTTAGCTTTGTAATCCAAGTTAACCGCATTCAACTTGACTGTGATTCCACGTCTTTGTTCCAAAGGAAGATCATCTAGCATTTGGGTGGACAATTCTCTTTCTTGAACTGCTCCAGTCATCTCCAAAATACGATCTGAAAGTGTAGTCTTTCCATGATCTATATGAGCAGTGATAGCAAAATTTCTGATGTGATCTTGTGGGTAATCCATATTCAGCTCCTCTCTTTCCAAAACTTCATTGTCTCTTCTCTAACCTCTTGTGGAGAACTTACATATATTCTATCAGGATAGACTTCATCGAGTAGTTTTCTATAGTTAGAATGACCAAATCGCCTATCTATAAAGAGTATAACACCCTTATCATCTACATTCCTTATCACTCTTCCTGCAGCTTGTATTACTTTGTTGAATCCTGGATAGGTATAGGCATAGTCAAATCCGTTCAATCCCTTACCTGCATAATATTGTTTCAATCTATCATTGTCATATCCTATACCAGGAATACCAGTAGATACTATAACAACTCCATTCAAGGCATGAGGCTTTAATTCTATACCTTCTCCAAATACGCCACCTAGGACTAAGAATCCTAAATGAGTTCTCAAGGGATCTTCCTCAAATTCATCTAAAAATCCAATTCTTTCACTAGGCGTCATGTTTCGTTCTTGCTTGATACAAACAAATTCACCTAATCCTTCAAACCTCTCATAAGCCATCAGCATATATTCATACGATGGAAAATAAAGAAAGTAGTTTCCGTTCTTTTCTCTGACCATCTGATAAATAGAATTCAGCACTCTAGGAAGCGAGATGTTCCTATCGGCATAACGAAGAGATGGAATAGAATCTACCATAACCAATCTATTCCTTCTTTCAAAAGGAGATGGAAGATTTAGTAACTTGTTCACTTCGTCATCTTTTGTTCCACCCAACAGACTGATGTAATAATCTACCGGAGACAAAGTAGCGGAGAAGAATAAAGTGGCATTGAATCTATCGCTGATATCTCTGATATATTCCGAAGCATCCAAGCAGAATATATGAATAGCATCGGCTTTCCCATTGTAATAGGTTATATCGTAAGAATAGTTTTCCTTTCCTTTCAAAGGTAATTTAAGAAAACCTTTAACAGCTGATTTCAATGAGACATAGCTATCTGGATATTTGGCATCAGGCTTCTTTTCCAAATTCAAACCCTCTTCCTGGAATCCTTTCAATAAAGTGATGAAATCATCAGGAACTTCGTTCAATATCTCGATATCCTTATCAGATTTTCGCATATCAAACCAACTTATGATATCGACTATGGCTGATTTTAACTTTGAAGTCTTTCTTCCAGTCAATTCAGTATAAACATTCATAAAGAATTCTCTATCCAACCTAGCAGAATACATTTCTCTAGCTCTAGAAGGAAGATTATGAGCTTCATCGACTAACAAAGTATAAGGTAAAGGTAAATTCGAATCCATAATTTCTGGATTGCCAACTACAGGATCAAAGACGTAGTTATAGTCGTAAATGCAAATGTCGGAATTGACGGCTAAATCCAACGACAACTGGAAGGGACAAATCGTATTCTTCATAGCTATTTCTTTGATGTCATCTTCATCAAAGATTTTTTTCTCACTCAAAGCTTGCCTTATGACTTTGTATATCTTTGAATAATAATCCTTAGCAAAAGGACATTCATCAGGGTTGCAGTGTTTTTTGAAACCCTCATCATTCATGCAAATAGTCTCTTTTGCAGTGATGGCAACACATCTTAGATCAGCACCTTCCTTTACCAAAGCATCAACAGTCTTCAATGCTTGTCTCTTTATGGAGTTCTTAGAAGTCAAATAGAATATTTTAGAAGTCTTTCCTTCCTTAAAGTTTTTTATGAAAGGATATAAAACACAGACAGTCTTTCCTATTCCTGTAGGTGCTTCGACATAACCTTTTGATTCTTCTAAAAGAATTCGATCAGAAAAAGCTATCAAGTCTTGCTGACCAGGTCTATATTCTTTATATGGAAACTCTAGAAAATCAATGGATTTGTTTCTAGACAAGTTATGTTGACCTTTTTCTTTGAGTCTAGCTATAAATTCATGAATTAAATCGTTGGCAAACCTATCTAATTCATCAAATGTAAAATCTTCTTCCACTATAAGTTTATCCTTGATATGGCCTTGCTTATAATAAGAGACACGAACTTTTATCGATTTAGTATGACCGTTGCTGTTTCTAAGAATCATCCACGCATACATTTTTGCCTGACCTTGATGCCAAATTATATTTTCGTCCTTGAACTTCTCCAAATCTTCGACAGTGGTTTTTATTTCATCGACTGTTAAAGAGCCGTCAATGTTATGAATTATGCCGTCAGCTCTGCCTTGAATATCAAGAACGATATCACCATTATCAAATGTGGTCTCCAAAGGAACTTCTGGAATATAGTTTCCCCCAGAAGAATCTTGAATCTTCTTATGCATTCTAGTGCCTTCTTGCATAGTTTCCGAATTGAAGATTCTAGTATCTATACTCCCTTGCCTGAGTATAGAATCCACAATGTCATGAACTGAAAATGAATATAATAGATTCACATTTCTATTTTACAACATAGACCACATACTAAGTAAAAGTATTGTTAGGCACCTATCCTCTTAGTCTCTTCAAACTTAGTTAAAAACAAAGAAATATCCTTCATTCCAATCAAAGAAAAAGTTTTGGACAAATCCTTATATGCAAATGGGTTATGCTCCAATACAGCTATGTTCAAAAGTAAAAACACAGATAGCAATGAGGGATTTCCATAATCCCTTCTTACTGAGATACAAGCACATGAACACAAATTCTTATTATCGAGCAATGTTTCTTGTGCTTGTTCTTCCATCTTAAGTAAAGCTTTAGTCTTTTTCATCAATTTGACCTCCTGTTTTTCTTATAAAAATTAGTGATGGATTATTTCAAAAGCAAAAAATAGAAGAAACTTGTAAATAAGCGTGATAGAATAGAAACCTAAATAAGGGGTGTTCTTTAATGAAGTTCAATCTATTCAATTATTTGTTTTACGCCATTCCAAAGCACATCGAAGACACCAGAGCTAAAAGATTCTTCGATCTTCATTCTAATTATTTAGCACTATTTCAAGAAACTCATCACTACCAAGAAGCTAGAACTAATTTTGAAGTAATTCAAGCAAACATAATAATCAAAGGTTTGATGAACAAGAAATTCTTGGAAAACAAAGCTTCTTTAGCTAAGAAGACAGGATTGACTACACTGCCATCCTACTTAAAGCATTTGACTTATATGAAAAATGGCGATGATTACATTGCTTTGCCTTTCTTTTCTAAGACCATTAACAAACATTATGTCATAGATACAAAATCTTTAGCTGATCTTCCTTATAGAGCATTAAGAACTCAAAAGACATTTTCATCATTCTATGAGAACCCATTTGAAAAGTATGGATATAGATTGTTCGATTCGATGTTTACGAATTGGATTCCAGTCATGAAAAGCCCAATGGGCGATTCTATGGCTTTTGTCGACTTAGAAGTCGACACAATCTATATAGTAACTGATCAGGGAACATTGGAAAGAGCAATCCCATATTTCGACCAATTCTTAGAGATTCAAAATAGAAAGCATCTTCTTGATAGAATAAAGCAATTAGTAGAGACTTATTATTCATTCGATAAAATAAAATTCATAGATTCATTATTTTCTTTGGGTTTCATATCTTTTAAATTGTATAACTACTTGAAACAAGAAGAAATAAAGGCACAAAGAAAAGAAAACAAAGCCTTGGAAAAAGCTGAAAAGGAAATAAAGAAAGAAATAGAAAAAGAGGAAGAAGATGATAAAGATGACCAAAAAGACATTTAAAACGATAACTTTCGGATGCAAAGTCAATTTCTATGAAACTGAAGCTGTGAGAGAAGCATTGGAAAGGATGGGTTATATACACACGGAAGAAAATCCAGCCATATATGTTTTAAATACTTGTGCAGTAACAGCTACAGCCGAAAGAAAATGTCTTACGAGAATCCATGACATAGTCAGAGATCATCCTAATGCAACTCTGGTCATAATGGGCTGTTTCTCACAACTATCATATTCTAAGTTCAAGGAAATTCCTCAAATAAAAATAGTGGTGGGAACTGAAGGAAGAATAGACATACCAGCAAATATAGAAAAAGCTGTATCTGATCCTGACTTTCACTATTTCCAAATAGCGAAGAATACTAGAACCTTCTTCTATGAGCCTTTGATAATTCAAAATTTCTACACCGAAAGTAGGGCCTATGTCAAAATTCAGGATGGATGCGATGGATTTTGTACTTTTTGCGTCATTCCCTTCGTGAGAGGAAAATCCAGATGCAGGAATAGAGTATCTATACTTAGGGAAGTACAAACATTAGTAAGGAACAATTTTCATGAAATAGTCATCACTGGAATCGACACGGATTGTTATGTCGATCCCGACAATCCGACATATAACTTTGTCGAATTGTTAAAAGACATAGATGATATCTGTGGAACTGATTGTAGAGTTAGAATATCTTCCATAGAGCCGACCAGAGTAAGTGATGAATTCCTGGAATTCATGAAAAACTCCAAATCAATTGTTCCACATATCCATCTTCCTTTGCAATCCGGAAGTGATCAAATCCTCAAAGCTATGAGAAGAAGATACGATTCAAAGTTATATATGAACACTGTGAGAAGATTAAAGGAAAAGATCCCTAACCTAGCCTTATCTACTGATGTAATCGTGGGATTTCCTGGTGAATCCGAGGAAGATTTCCAAAACACATATGACATATGCAAAGAAGTCGAATTTATGAAGATTCATGTCTTTCCATATTCTCCTCGTCCATTCACACCGGCAGGAAAGATGAAGAATCAAATAAATGGAAATATAGCTCATGATAGAGCAAAAAGATTAATAGCATTGTCAAACGAAGAAGCAAAGAAATACAAGGAATCTATAAAAGGACAGGAGAGAACCGTTCTTTTTGAATCTAAGGATAAAAATGGATATTGGCAAGGATATACTGAAGACTACGTTCCTTATAAGATAAAAAGTGATGAAAACTTAAAGAATGTCTTCATGAAAGTGAGGATGTAAATATGGATTACATCAAATTTATAAGAAGCAAGGTCGGTCACGAAAGAATTTTTATAACCTGTGCCTCGATCTTGATTCAAAGAGAAGATGGAAAAGTCTTGGTAGAGACAAGAACAGACAATGGGATGCATGCTTTTCCTGGTGGATGCCAGGAATTAGACGAAACAATTGAGCAAACAGCTCTTAGAGAAGCTAAAGAAGAGACAGGCTTAGATGTACATATCGTTAAAAACTTGGGCTTTATAGAAAGATTCAACTTCTCCTGGCCTAACGGAGATAAAGCACACACCATAGTATTTGCCTATTTAGCATATCCGGTCAAAGGACAAAAAGAAAAGATAACAGATGGTGAATCCACTTCTTTGAAGTGGATGGATTTAAAAGAAGCCTTAAATCTCTGCTCCAAATTTGAAGGAGAAGACCTCATAAACCTATATTCTTCACTTTTATAAAAATAACTCTTTTCTTTTTTAAAAGATTTGATATAATACATAGCCGTCGACAAATGGGGCTGTAGCTCAACTGGGAGAGCATCTGCTTTGCACGCAGAGGGTAGCGAGTTCGACTCTCGTCAGCTCCACCATATTAGAACTATAGGTTTGATACAAAGAAATTTAATGATTTCTGGAGTATCAAGCCTTTTTTATTCTTTTAGATGGGGTTCAAATCCCCTATTTTTATTTTTGGTCGTTTTGAAGTGATTTTTCATCCAAAAATGCTCTCAAATTACATTGACTAGAAAACGATATAAGGGTACTAGAAAACTTAATGACTCTACTAGAAAACTTTAATAGGGTAGTAGAAAACGATATAAAAAATTTTTTCAAAAGGAGGTATAGCGAAGGTCTTGATTTTTTCGGGGGGTGGGTGGTTATACTTAAAGTGTCTAAATCTTAAATAAGAAGGATTTATTTATGGCAATGGGTCCAAAGGTATGGCTTGCAAAAACAAAATATGAAGCTGACTATACTGTTTATTTCGTTAACTCTAGATTCGAAGAAAAAAATGCTGAGATTATTAAAGGCGGTAAGTTAGTCGACAGCAAGTATCAAGCTGATGTTAAGGTGTTTATCGTTAACAGCAAGTATGACGCTAAAATTCTTATCACTAGAGAAAATTTTGCAAAGTAATTCAATTCAAGTCACATTAATTTGTGGCTTTTTTTGATTTTGTAGCCTGTAATCGGTAGTAAAAATCATGCATAAGTGGTAAAATCTATAATAGAAATCCGGGCGTGAGGTGATTTGATGCCAAGCAACAATAAGTATGAGGATATGAGTGCAATTGCTGCTCTCAAATTTATTAAGGATAAAAATATTTTACTTCCTGATATTCAAAGAGAATATGTATGGGACATATATGAAATAGAGAGATTGTTTGATTCAATTATTGATGACTATCCTATTGGTTCGTGTATTTTTTGGAAGACTAATAAATCTACCATTAATTTAGAGAAACCAAATCTCTATTATTTTTTACGTGAATTTAAACAAGGTGAGTCTAAAAACGAAAAAGCACCAGAAGTATTAACTGATGAATGTGGCTATTATATTGTTTTAGATGGTCAACAAAGATTAACTTCTATGAATATTGCCCTTTATGGTTCTTACACATATTACAAGGGAGGAAGAGGTCACAATAGATCTAATCCAAGGTCATGGACAACAAAGGAACTATATTACAATCTTGATTTTTATAATAGTAAAGAAGAAGATGATGAAAATCCAAATAAAAAGTTTTGCTTTCTAACATCATCAGAGGCTAATAATGGAAATTACTATAAAGTTAAACTTTTACTTGCATATGATAAATTGATTGATTTTATTGAATTTATGATAGAAGAGAAATTTAATAAGAGTTGCCGCGATGATTTATCAAAATTATATGAAAGACTTCATGATACTTCAGGTAACGGCTTAGTTCATTATTATTGTATTGCTGAAAAAACATATGACGATGCATTAGATATTTTTGTTAGGGTTAATTCTACAGGTCGAAAGTTATCAAAATCTGATTTATTATTTTCAACGCTTATCGATGGTTGGAAAGATGGAAAAGGAAATATTGAAAATCTTCTAGCTACTATGAATAGCAAAGGTGATGGCTTTCAATTTTCGAGAGACTATTTGATGAGACTATGCCTTGTTTTAGTTGATGCAAATACTAACTTAAAAATAAATTCATTAACTCGTGATATTATTCAAAAAATTAGAGATAATTGGAGCATCATAAATACTGCATTAGATAGTATGTCATCAATGTTAGCTGAAATAGGTATCTGTCATGAAAATTTAACTTCGTATAATGCTACTATGCCTATTGCTTATTATTTCTTTAAAGGTGGAATTATTAAAGATGCCGAATCAAAGAAAGAGGTACGTAAATTCTTATCTGTTTCTTTAGCAAAGAGATTATTTGGTGTTGCAAGTAATGATGCTTTGAATTCAACGCGTAATGCATTAAAGGAAATAGATTGCAAACACACAAAATTTGCATTATCGCTTTTCTCTTCAATTTCATTAACTGGTGGCAGAACTTTTATAGTTTCTACTGAAGATATTGATTATTGGCTAGATAATTACGAAAAGGGAGCAAGTACTTATGTTCTCTTATCTTTGTTGTATCCAAATTTGAAATTAAGTCAAGTGTCATTTCATCAAGACCATTGTCATCCATTTGCTGGCTTTGAGAAAAAAACTATAGCTTCACTTGGATTATCAGAAGAAAAAATATCTGAATGGCAAAGAAAAAGAAACTTGCTACCTAATCTACAATTCTTAGAAGGTAGCGAGAATGAGAGCAAAAATAAAACTCCGTTAAAAGAATGGGTAGAAGAAGGCAATGATTTCCAGTATCATCCAGAAGGTATATCATTGGAGTTAATTGATTTTGATTCGTTCTTCGAAGAGCGTAGAAAGTTAATACGTTCAAAGCTAATAGAGGTATTTGAAGTGCCTGCTAATGTAGAATAATTATGTACGGATTAATAATGATAAAAGAATACCTTGATGAAATATTAAATGGAGATAAGACTTATGATGCAAGAAGCTACGATACTAATAAACTTGGAACTATTGCACTCGTGGATTCTAAGAAATCTGCAATTATAGGTTTAGTTGATTTAATAGGGACTCATCAAATATCAGCTGAAGAATACTGCAATTGGCACGCAACAGGTAAATGGGCAGGATATGCTTTTCAAGTGAATGATCCATCATCAGTTTTTTATGCTTATGACTTTAATAATCCAAGGAGACTTGCTCATCCAATAAAGATTGAAAAGACTGGTAAAGTATGGACTAAGATTGATGATGAAGTCAAAGAGCAATTTGTTTTTCAAGAAAGATTATTTTAAGAGGTAAATGTAGATGATTAATAAAACATCAATTTATAGAAGACAATTAGAATGGTTGAATTCGACTTTGGAATATCTAAAAAGAGGTGAGCTTATTAGCAAATATATAGCTAATAATCGAGATTCTATTCTGGATTTATTTTATAAAGACATTAATATGTTAAAGGATGAATTTGTAGTGATGTTTCCAGTTGATAAGCTTGGCAATGTTTCAGGAACAATGCACTTTCTAAAATTAGTTAGTGGAGGTGGCGGAGATCAATATTCTTCAAACGGAAGCATAATGTCAAAAGCCAATCTAGAAACTAACCTTAAAGAAATAATTAAATTAATGAAAGTATATATAAATTATAAGTCAGAGTTCACAATTTTTTATTCATGGCAAAGTGATTTGCCGAATAATATAAATAGAGGAGTAATTGGTACACAATTAAAGAAAGCAATTAAAGAGTTAAATGAAGAAAATAATGACATTAAGCTTACGCTTGATCAAGATACTCGTAATGAACCAGGGTCTCCTGATATAGTTAATGCTATAATGCATAAAATTGATTCTTGTTTAGGATTTGTTGCTGATATTACACCAATCACTAAAAAAAATAATAAAGAAATTTCTAATCCTAATGTTATGCTCGAAACTGGATATGCGTTTAGTAGTATTTCAGATGAGAGAGTTTTATTAATTTGCAATACAGCTTCATGCGATGTTAAAAACATACCATTTGATTTGGGATTAAAAAGATTAATTTGTTATGAATTAAAAGGTAATGAATCAGAAACTGAAATTCAAAGAATTAAAAATGATTTAAAAAATAAAATTAAAGTAGGATTAAAGGCTATTAGAGAGCTTTAATATAGGAACTGAAAATTATACAAAGTATTCACTCTACATCTAGGGGTATTCACTCTAAAGCATAGGGTATTCAAAATTTACGTTAGGGTATTCACTTTTTTAGCAAAGGGTATTCATTTTGTATCATTTTGCTAGTCCTCACACATCTTGAAACAATTGGATTGATACCAAAAATATCAGTCTTTTTTTTCATTTTATAGGGCTATTTCGCTTATTTTAGGCATAAATTGCTTAATTTTGGGTGAAGTAGCCCTTTTTCTTTGTCTGTTTTAAAAGCAGGTAATTTATCAAAAGCACGAATAAACTTTAACCCTTATTTTTCGGCCATCGGCAGTGACGTCTTGTATTTTTTCCTATGTTGAATATACGATGAATTCTAGATTTTGATGGCTTTCTATGGTAAAATTTAAAGAGAAAGATTAGGTGATAACCAATGGTTTTAAAAGAAGACCAGCACACAGAATTCAAGGAAAAGCCGACGAGTGGGACGATAATCAACGAGATTGTCGCTTTTTTGAACACGTGCGATGGATCGGTATATGTCGGAATAAAAGATGACGGCACTGTTGTAGGCATTGCTGATATCAATAAAACTTCGTTGGACATCTCAAACATAATTGCTGATCAGATAGAACCTAGCTCTAGAGGTCTTGTTTCAATTGAGACCCCTATTATTGACGGAAAACAAATAGTTAGAGTTGATATCAGGAAAGGTAGCAAGCTTTATTACATCAAAAAATATGGTATGAGCAGTGCCGGTTGTTTTGAAAGAATAGGAACGTCAAGTAGAGGGATGACAACTGAGCAAATACAAAAAAGAATGATAGCATCCTTCAAAGCTGGCTTGAAAATAACAAATCTTCCAGCAAATAAAAAAGATCTGACATTCAAGATGATCAAATTCCTATATACTCAGGAAGGGTTGACCATTAATGATTCGACTTTTTTAAAGAATGAAGAATTACTAGACGAGGATGGAAATTACAACATCCAAGCTGAGCTTTTGGCTGATGAGAATAGATTTTCAATTAAAGTTGTAAGATTTGAAGGTAATGACAAAGGAACCAAGATATTGCTTAGAAACGAATATGGCTACCAATGTTTGATTGCTGCCATGAAAAATGCTCAAAATTTCTGCGCAGAGGTTGTGAATCAAACAAAGACTGTCTTCCATGAGAACGGATATAGAGAAGATGTACCTCTTTTTGATAATGGTGCATTCAGAGAAGCTTGGTACAATGCCTGCCTTCACAACGATTGGGTGGATGGAACGCCTCCTGCAATTTATATCTTCAACAATAGGCTTGAAATCATATCTACAGGCGGATTGCCATCAAATATGACCAAGGACGATTTCTTTGGTGGAATCAGTAAACCAGTAAATGAATCCTTGGCTAAGATATTTATTAAACTTGGCCTTATAGAACAAACAGGTCATGGTGTTTCTATGATTGTAGATAGATATGGAAAGGGAGCATTTACTTTCTTGGATAATTTCCTAAGAGTGACAATTCCATTTAGTTATGATTTGAATAGCTATTTAAAACCAGATGTCACAGAAAATGTCACAGAAAATGTCACAGAAAAAAGCATGACAGATGAAGAAAAAATAATTTCTGCCATCAGAAAAAATCCAAACATTTCTACCACTGAGCTTTCCAAAATCATTGGAAAAACTAGAAGAACAGTTGCAAGGGTTATTGAGTCTAGTGAAAAAATAGTAAGAGTGGGACCCGATAAAGGTGGACATTGGGAAATAAAGAAATAATAAAAAAAGAGCCTCAGGTGTTAGCTGCCTGAGGTTTTCTTTCGTCCGTAATGGTCAACGAGTCTGTATCTTGGTATTGTTATCTTAACGATGCTCCCATCAAGCATAGTGAATTCAAGTCCTTTTTCAGGGAAAACAACTATCTTCTTTATAAGGATGTGGAGAGAATCATACTCATAATCACTTTGAGCAAACGTGTCCATATTGGCTAACAATTTTATAACTTTATTCGACTTACGCTTGCCGTCTATAGCTTTTGGAATCATTATATTGAAATAGTCAACAAACTCTTCTTTATAAAGTACTAAAAGTTGAAGCACTGCCGCATGATAGATCTCATCTAACTGTTTTTCAAAAAGCTTAATATTGGAGCAGTTCACACTTTTTTCATACTTGCCAAGGCATCTGTAGCATCTTATTTCTAATCTAAATTATTATTACTAAAAAAAGAATGTTGTTTAAAATAACAATATTTCAATCAGTGATATAAGGGGCCCCACCCATCATATTTGCAGGTCGATAAAAAATAAAAGAAACCTGTAATTAAATTTGCTGAAATAAAGAAAGGTTTCCTTATGAATATATTAATAAATTCTAACGATAGTTTAACTGAATATTTTGAAACAATATTTACAACTCTATCAATACAACTTGTATTGAACAATTTGTAAATTAAAGAGCTATTTTTAATCATTGACCCGTTGTCAATTTATTGTTAAACTAAAGTATGAGAAAAATAGATTTTTTAAGTTCAGGATTAATAATTTCTTTATTCCTTTTTGGTTGCTCTCCTTCAAATAAAGTGAAGGAATATATGCTTAATGATTATCAGTTTAGCGCAGCAAAAGATAATGCAAATGACATAATAAGATTAACGATGAATAAAGATAATACATATGAATTTTGCTATAGAAATAAAACATCTAATAATAATTTTGATATTAAAATAAATGATAAATGGGAACTTATTTGTGCTTTTACTTACAAATGGACATATAACAATACTTCTTATAAAGACTTAAAAATGAAAGTTAAATCTGATGTTGGGATTTTTAAATTAAATAGTTGCTACAATAATAATGGGTTACAGAATTACCTTGCACTAGATGATAATTCTTATTACTTATGGGCAACTGGAGGAGAAGTAAATAAAGAATATTTATTTAGTTTAAGAAAAGATGGTTATAACGGACAATATAAAGAAGGAGCTATAGAGTTTCGTGGTACTAGATTATATCCACGTGGTTATGCTATGGCTGAATGGAGAAAATAAATTTTTACATATAGAATATTTTTATCACCTTTTAATACTTATCAAAATAAGTTTGCATTTAAAGACGAAAGAATAAATGATCTAATGCTAGAATGGTCAAAAGATGAAGATTTCTGGATAAGAAGAATAGCAATAGACCATCAATTATGTAGAAAAGAGAAGACTAATACAAAATTAATGGAAGCAATATTAGTTAATAATATTGGTAGTAATGAATTTTTTATAAATAAGGCAATCGGTTGGAGTTTACGAGATTATTCGAAAGCAAATTCTAAATTGGTTAAAGAGTTTGTTGAAAAATACAAAGAAAAATGGACAAATAATGTTGAACTGATGAATGGGTTAGTCATTGATGAATGAAGCACACGCACTTCATTCATCAGCCACTCTAAAGCTATCTTGAATTGTAAAACCTCATCAGTATCACATGTAGTAATAGCAATGCAAAGGTCTATATGATAAAATAATTATTTAGTAAAATTATGATTAAATTTTTAAACGATTTCGAACAGGAGCAACCTGCCTGCCAGCCTTGAAGTCTTGTTCCAATATTATGTGTTTTAGTCGGTTTAATGACTTTGATAGCCATTGCTTTTCTCGCAAAATATATCAACAAAACAAAAAACAATAAACTATTGAATGGCATTATCCTTATATATGGATTGGTCTTCCTAGGACTGGAAATATATCATGAAATCAATCGTTACTTCTTCTTCGGGTACTATGATTTCTCCAGCATTCCCTTCCAGTTCTGCAGCATACCAATCTACCTATGCCTGATTCTTCCCTTTATCAAAAACGAAAAGACCAGAATGCCGATATTCTATTACCTAGGCATCTACTGCATGATTGCCGGCATCTTCCCGTTATTGTTCGGACAAGGACAGCTATGCAGATGGAGCAATATCTTCGATGTGATCCGTTCCTTCCTCTGGCACGTCTTGATTCTTCAGGTCTCCATCCTATCTGTCGTCCACGCAGAAATCGGAAAAAACATCAAAAAAGATTATAAATGCTTTCTTGGCGCTGTCGCAATATTCGTCGGTCTTACCGTCATCGCTCAACTAATCAATGTAACACTGCATTACACCGGAGGCATCAACTACAAACCGACAGACGGAAAACCGTTCAAAGATGTCATGAACACTCCGTTGTTCGATCCAGATGTCGCTTCCTGTTTCTACATTTCTCCCTTCTTCGTTTCCAATATGCCTGTCTATTCTCAAATATGGCTGAAATTCGGTTGGTTCGCAAACTATATCATCTATGTCATCAGTTTCTCATTCCTGGCAACAATCCTCTATTTCCTCAATAGTCTGATCAAATATTGCATGATAAAATATACAGCATGGAGAATCAAGAACAAATAAGCCAACATATCAAGCAATCAAAACTAACTATAAATCACTAAGAAGCTAGGTATAGCTATTGTTATATAACACAGAGTGGCTTAACGGCCACTCTTTTTCTTTACTTAAATCTTGATAAATTAGCCTTTTAGAGCGATGTATATAAGTGCCATTAAGGGGGGTACTACAAATGAGCGAATTAAGAAAGAAATTGTATGATATGTGCGACAAGACAAACACAAGAAGGAGTGGTATTGATTAACTATAATGAATATTGCTAATTATTTATTCCGACTATAAAGAAAAAAGTTATCATATAATTTAAGGAATTATAGATTCACACTTTTATATGAAAAATAAAAAGCATGAAAACTAATATAGCCATCTTTTATTTCTTAAAACAGAATGTAAAGATTATGTAATGGAAAATGCCAATACACAATCCTAAGGATAAATAAAACAAATACTATTTCTTACTTTTTAAACCACCTACTACTACAACTATTATTCCTGTAGTCAAAAGCAATAAAGGAACACCATAAGTAATCGAATAGGCAGTGATAATCAATGGAAGATTAATTTCTTTTTTATCATCTTTGTTATCATCATTGCTCTGATTATTATCATTGTTATTATTGTTACTATTATCGTCTTTTAATTTATCGATACTTTCTTCTACTAATACTTTATGACATATAGTGCATTCTTTATGCTTTGATCCAAATTCAGTATTGGTAGGATTTTTATCTATAATCCAATCGCTAGGTGTATGACCTGTTTTAGGTAGAATCTTTTGTTCTTCTATCACTTCTCCACAAACTGAACAAATCTTACCATCACTCAATCCATCTTCTTCACATGTAGGCTTTACACCTTCAATTATTTTAATGATGTGTGGCTTCTTAACTATTTTTCCGATGGTGTTAGAACCTTACCACAGACTGAACAAATAACTTCATCCGTGTATCCTTCCTTAGAACAAGTCGAATAGACACCAGGAATTGTCTTTGGAGTATGAACATCGCTGACTGGAATTATTAGATCATCCAAAGTTGTTTCATTCTTATGTTCGTCATCTAGGAAATACTTATTGCATTCTTCACAGTACCAATATTCTTTCATCCCTGTGTCTTTGCATGTCGCATCAATCTTCTCATGATGAACTAATGTATGAGGAGAAATAATAATGATTTCTTTAGTATCAGATATTGAATCTCCATATGAAGCTTTAACAATAACAGAGCTACTATTTTCATCTGATCCCACTTCCAATAAACCAGTAGAACTGATTTTAGTATTACTACTATTATTTCCTTGAATAGACCAATCTATTGTCTCCAATCCTGTTAAGTTGTATCCATCTAATGTTGCTTCAAACTGATAAGATTCACCGTTTTGCATTGAATCTTTGTAAGTAGAAATAGAGACACCAGTAACAATAGGTTCTGTAGATTCATCTATTCCATCGATTTCAAAAGTTAATGAATCATCAGTGATGCTATTTACTTTTACCTTTATCTTATTATTTAAATAAGTTACACCATCTTCTGGAGTTAATGCGGCATTGCTTCTTGTCGTATCTGTTTCTTCACCCAAAACTAACATTTCCCAATTATTTCCACTAGTGTTGAGATTGCTGGGATATTTTTTATCATTACGAGCTAAGAAGCACACTAATCCACTCTTTATATTCAATCCGGCATAATTAGTGCCATCCTTTTTAACTAGAGGTTTGTTTTGGCAGTCAAATCTATTACCAGAATTTTGGAAATTTCTATATTCTAAATAAGCACTGTAATTATTACCTAAATCGATTTTATAGCAGATAGTATCGTTATTTGAATATGTATCACTAACATAATGAATAGTATATTCACCATTCTTGTACATGGCTTTAATTTCATCTTCTTCAGTCCAGCCTAAGCTTTCTCTTTCTTTAGATGAAATATATTGAGGAACAGGAGAAATATGTTTCGCCATCGCAGACATAAAATAGACTTTGGAAGACATATCTATACTCCTATATAAATCCTTCAATCCAAATACATGGCCTGTCTCATGAGTTGCTACAGCAGTAAAAGCAATCTTATATCCGTTCTTATCTGTATATAAACCATCATCCTTAAAAGATACAGTCATTTGGACATAATTACCGCTAGTTTTATCCAATCCATTAACACTATACTCTACAGCATTATAATAATCCTTGTAATTCCAAAGCAAACTATTATAGGAAGCACTTAAATCACTGGATGCCGGACCATAGATAATAGTCAAACAATCTATTTCACCATTTCCATCCTTATCCAAAATAGAAGTATCATAAATTGGATTACCATCTACATCATATATACGGTTGGTCTTATTTAGTACTTGATTGATCCTAGTGCTCCAATCAGTTAATAAATCATATGATCTAGATCCTTTTTGATTAGGTTCATACCCATTAGGATTTGTAGATGTCTTCTCACAATAATATGAACGGGTGTTGCTCAATTCTAATGATCCACCATCATCGAAAAGATAAACAGTATTCATCCTTAAATGATCATTAGATACACATCTAAAATATTCACCAACTGAATAATATGATTTGTTATACATATTATCGACAATATTTTTTGTCTTAACATCATCATAAGTATTGTCGATAAACTCCGCTTCACCATTAAAACGAGCAAAAGCAACAAGATTAGTAAAATTGCTATCATCTACTAAATCAGTATTACTACTCTCATTTAGTTGAGTAGGTGTACTATTCAATACAAACAAAGGTTTTACTGATAATAGCGAAATTAAAGCAAATAACAAAGTATTCATAGATATCAGATACTATTTAAATAATCCAATCGAAGCTATTCTACATATTTAATAAAATAAATCAACTTTAAGCATTATAAATGTGAAAAATCTTTAAAAGTACGCATCCATCAAATAGCCTAATTAATGGAAGTGGGGTGACAACATATATGAACCTATAGAATCAAAAACATTTTATTTCTAATCTAAATTATTATGACTAAAAAAAGGATGTTGTTTAAAATAACAATATTTCAATCAGTGATATAAGGGACTCCACCCATACCAATTAAAACTAATCAATAGCAGCAAATAAAAAAGGAGATAAATCACCAATGTCACTAACTTAAGGCAACATTGATATTATCTGGCTGAATGGCTACCGAAATGGTAGCCATTTTTTTAGTTTGCCGTCATT
>ERZ507035.289-NODE-289-length-30654-cov-6.229844_pt1 | contig 30654 bp, 29 predicted proteins | sample MGYA00512873_ERZ507035 | MGnify/ENA metagenome assembly ERZ507035
GGTTCGGAATAGTGTAGTGCTGGCGGTCTATCTCTTGTTTTCGGTTGCTTGCTTCCTTACCGTACATGAGCATTGGCACCGGGGTTGTCCGAGCCATAGCCCTCCAAGAGGTTAATCACACCCCAAATGCCAAGGCCTGCACCGAGTGCGATCACGAGGGTCTGCAAAACACCAACTGCGCTATTGAAAAATGCCATATTCGTACCTCCATAAAATCATGTTGAATTGTTGTGTGTAGGAAAATTGCAGCCGTTTTCTCCGGCTGCGGCATCGGAAGTATCGCTGTTCTGGGCGAAGTGCTGCTCTGTCCATTCGTACAGGGCAAGTGCATACAGCCTGTCATGCGACATCATAAGGCGGTAGGCTACATCCTGCGAAACCGCTTCAATGTCGATGTCCGTATAGGGAACACCGCGCCTGTCACAATCCTGCATCTGCTCCCAAAGGGCAAGACCACAGAGGATGTTGCAGCCAATCTTTTCCCATTTGCGCATACATTCCATAAATGCCTGATAATTCGAGAGTTCCATAAACAGCTCCTTTTGCCGCGTTATTCTGTGGCGGTTAAATCAGTGTCCTCGTCGGACAACTCAATCTCATAGAGGTCAAACGGTTCCTCCGGCGCAATCACCGCTGAGGGATGTTTCTTCTTTTTCCGCTGCACCCGAATGTAGCGTTCTACATCAAAGGTGTTTTTCTTGTCGGCGTCGGACAGGTACTTATAGCGCGGGTGCTTGGTGATGTCGTACTTCTTGGAGAAGAACGGGCGCACACCGCGTAGCTGCAAGATACACATTCCGCCGTCCATCGTTGCGATTTCGTCCTGCGTCATCAGCTCCTTTCCTAATTTTTGATAATTTAAGCCGTGGGAGATTTCCTTGCCCCGATTCTCTGAGGTATTGAAACTGTCGATGGTTTCCTTGCCCAATATCTCCGAGATTTCTTTCAGGGTCGTTTTCTCCTTTCCGCCTAAAAACAGCATGGTGTCGCAGTTGCCGACAATCGTATCGGCGTTATCCCGATAGATTGCTTTGAGCTGGCTTTGCGACTGCAAAATAATAGAAGCCGATATTTCACGGCTTCGGATGGTGGCAATTAACTTGTCAAACTGTGGGATTTGTCCAATGTTGGCAAATTCGTCGAGGATAAACCTCACATGGACGGGCAGCCGCCCGCCGTACACGTCGTCGGCCTTATCGCACAGCAGATTTGTGAGCTGGGATTGCAGAATGGCAATGACAAAGTTAAAGGTCGAATCGGTGTCGCTCATAATGAGAAACAGCGCCGTTTTCTTATCTCCGATGGTATCAAGCTCCATTTCGTCATACGCCATCAGGTCGCGCAGCTCCTTGATGTCAAAGGGCGCAAGCCTTGCACCGCACGAAACGAGGATCGATTTCGCGGTTTTGCCCGCAGCCAATTTGTATTTGCGGTACTGCTTCACGGCAAAATGCTCCGGCTCGCGTTCCTCCAATCGGTCAAACAGAAGATCCACGGGATTTTTATAATCCTCGTCGTCCTCGCGGGTGTCGCTGGCATTTATCATGTCAAGCAGGGTGATGAAGTTCTTTTCTTCCTCCGGCGCTTCGTAGTGGATATAGCCGATCAGTGCCGTGTAGTAAAGGCGCTCCGCTTTCACCCAAAAATCTTCGGTGCTTTGTGCGCCCTCACCCTTGGTATTGACGATGATGGTATTGACCAATTTCAAAATGTCTTTCTCCGTGCGCAAATACGCAAAGGGGTTATAGTGCATACTCTTGGAAAAGTTGATGGTGTTGAGAACGGCAATGCGGTATTTTGCCCGCTGCAAAAGCTGTCCCACCTCGCAAATCAAACTGCCTTTTGGGTCAGTAATGACATACGAGCTGTGAAGCTGCATGATATTCGGTTTGCAGAAAAACCTTGTTTTGCCGCTGCCAGAGCCGCCGATAACAAGAATGTTCTTGTTTCTCGCGTTCTTCGGGTCTTTGGGGCGGTTGGACATCATCAGCCGTTCCGTCTGCGTCAGCAGCACATTGTTGTCAAAGACGGGATCAATGAACGGCTTGATGTCTGCCGCTGTACCCCAACGCGCCGTGCCGTACTCCATGCCTTTGCGGTATTTCTTGGCGTTCTTCTGCTTGGAGTAGACCACCAGCCGGATAATCACGGCTGCGGCAAGCCCAATCAGCAGATCGGTGGGATGGAAGCTGGGGGCGGCGCTGGCAAAGGCAGCGGAGAAGCCCTGCCCGATATGCAGCAGCTTTGCAGACAGATCCGCCCCCTGCGCCAGCCGGAACGCCTGTCCGACCTTTCCAAACAGATAGACAAAGGCAAGATATGGGAGATGGAGTATGATTTGCTTTTTGATTTCCGGCTTCATCGGTCGATCCCCCTGTCCATATTTTTCACCTTGTCCCGCTTAGCGGTCTGCGCGGCTTCGGTTTTCTTCTCGGCAAGGTCGCGCCGCACGGAGGGCTTGCGCTCCTTATCCAGCTTTTTCTTGGAAAACTCCCGAAACGCCGCCGTCAGCACGTCCGCGTCCCGTCCCTTGAAAAACACAAGGTATCGGTCATCTGCCTTTTTCAGCGCAAAGTCAATGCCGTATTTCTTCGCCGTGCTTTCAAAGGCTTTGATATTCGCATCGGTGATTTCGATATTGGAAACGCCTGTGCCATGCCGCATAAGCTGTTTCAGCGTTTGCTTGCCGTGATGGGGCGTGTCCCTTGCCTTGCGGTAGAGCTGCAAGAGCTTCCGCAGCGCGGCTTGCAGCATCTTTCCGTCCAGCTTTGCTGCCTTGATTGCAAGGGCAATCGTCTTTCGGGTTACTTCTTCCTGCAACGGTTATCACTCCTTTCGATTTTTCTGCCGCAGTCAGGGCGGGCGCACTCACCAGATCAGCCACATTCTCATAGGCTCTCGTCCGGCGAACAGGAATAGTCCGGGATGCCTGATTTTGGCTTGCCCCAATCAGGGCTTGCCATGTCGTGAGCGACGAGGGCGGTATAGTAGTTGTCGATGGTGGACGGAGCGTTGAACAGCACCGCCCGCAGATATTGCTTGATGTTGCGGATCTTCGTGGTGTTCTCCCGCATACAGTCCATGACAAACTCGATGTGGCTGCTGTTCAGCTTCAAGAATTTACTCTTTACCAGCTCGGCGGGGTAATCGTCGCCAGCGATGCGGAGCGTCTTTCGTGCAGAGCAGACAGTTTCCAGCATGAGGTCTACGATCTCGTCCAAACGCTCCTTGTCCATTTTCGGGTTCTGCATGAGCGCGTCGTACTCGATATTCTCCATAATGATTTCACGGTAAATATCTACGGCACTCTGTTTGACCGCTTCCGTTCCTTTCCGTTCCGGCGCAGCCCTGCAAGGTGAGGGGTCAGGGGAAAGGATAGGAAAGGAATCGGTACTTGATAGATCCGTAATTGATTTTTCTTTCTTTGATAAGTTAGTTCTTGATCTATCTTTATTTAATTGCGTTGGATTTTCCGACGTCGGATTATCCGTTGTCGGATTTTCCAACATCGGTTTACCCGGTATTGGATTTTCCAACACCGGCTGCGGCTGCTCATAGATGGTGTATTCGATAGCAGTCATTTTGCCTTTTTCGTCGCGCCCCTGCCGCCGCAGAATATATCCGGCTTTTTCAAGCTCCCATACGGCGGTGCGGATCGCGTCGATGCTCTCACGGTTGATATGGGACAGCCCTGCAAGGGTATAGTCCCAATCCTCCGGCAGGGACAGCATTTGCGATAACAGCCCCTTGGCTTTCAAGGTCAGCTCCTTATTTCGCAGATGGTGGTTTGACATGACGGTGTACCCGCTGTTGCGCTCCACCCGAAATACTGCCATAGGTTATCAGCTCCTTTCGCTCACTTCGCCGTGCCGCGCCGGAGGGCGGTCAGCTTGCCCGGCTCATACGGACATTCCGCGTACACACAGAACTGGTACTTCCAATGCGGACGGTAAAAGTGACAGGTATTGCAATCCTCACAGTCGGCACAGCCGCCGTTTTCGTAGCGGTCAAAGCCGGGCTTTCCCCGCATGAGCATTTCAAACGCACGGCTGCTGCCGTTCGTAAAGTACATTGTGGCTGCACCTCCTCTCAGATTTGGGCAGAAAAAAACGCCGTAGACTTTTCTCAAAATCTACGGCGTGGGCGTATGCGAAAAGGGATGCTGCCTTGCGGTAACATCCCTTTTGACGCTTGGTTATTCAATTTTTGAGCTAACCTGTTTGCCCTCTGCCCTTAAAAACGTTGATTTTACTGGGTTTCTGCTTGTTTTCCTATGTCAACGCTCTTGATGCCGGAGGTTTTGATTATTTGCAGCGCTTATGGCCGGATGAAATCATACGCCGTGCGCAGGGTGCCGTTGGAGGCATAGATATTGCCGCATTTACGGAAACCGTAGCCGGTGATGGCAGACTGCATGGTATGATTGTTTTCATGGGTGTCGATGCGGATATAGTCCATGATGCCGAGGCAGAAGGAAAAACAGGCCCGGGCCACGCCGTGGGCGGTTCCCTTGGAGGCCAGGCGGTGGATGGTGCCGTAGGGCCGGTCCGCGTGCCAATGGCCGTTCAGCAGCACCCGGTAGGTAGGTTCGTCGCCGATGATAAATGAAAATGTGCCGACGATGACGCCGCCGTCTGTCAGGACATAGCTGTGGCCCCGGGCAATGTCCGGCAGCAGCTCCGGCAGACCGGGATAATCGCCGCCCCACTGACCGGCGTTGCCGTGGGCAGCCATGTATGCCTTGGCGATGCGGAAAATCTCCAGAATGGCGGGTACATCCGCCGGTGCTGCTCTGCGAATGTCCATGGCGTTACGATTGGCTGCCGTCTTTGTTGGCAAAGATCACGCCCAGGGTAATGAGGACCGCGCCCAGAATGCTCATCCAGCTGATCTTCTCGCCCAGCAGCAGCCAGCCCACCACCACGGTGACAAAGGGGGAGGCGTACAGATAGTTGTTGGTGACCACCACGCCCAGACGCTTGAAGGCGATGTTCCAGATGGCGAAGCATACCGCATTGCCGAACACGCCCAGAAACAGCCAGGAAATCAGAATTTTCGGCTGGGAAAACAGGGGAGACAGGCTGGGCATGCCGTCCGTCAGCAGCACCAGGGGCAGGGAGGTGAGGAAGGCCCAGAGGAACACCCGGCGGGTCACCAGGAAGTTGTCGTACCGCTCGGTATATTTCTTCACCAGGATGGAGTACACAGCCCACATCAGGGCAGCGGCCAGGGCCAGCAGGTCACCCAGGGGGCTCAGGTGGAAGGACAGGGTGCCGTTGAGCACCACCAGCACCACGCCGACGATGGCTACCAGCGCGCCGATATACACCAGCTTTCCCAGCTTTTCCCCCTTGCGGGAGAACAGCTGCGCCAGGATCACCGTCAGAATAGGGGACATGGATACCAGAATACTGACGTTGGCGGCGGAGGTATGGGCGGCGGCGGTATTTTGCAGGAAGAAGTAGACGCTGCCGCCGGTGATGCCGATGAGGATGAACATCAGCTCATCCTTCCAGGGGAGCTTCAGGGTCCTGGGCCGCAGGGCCCACAGGGTCAGGTAGGCAAGGCCCATCCGCAGGGGGATGATCTGGGTGGGGGTGTAGGCCGTCAGCATGACCTTGGTCAGCACAAAGCAGCTGCCCCAGACCAGAATGGTAAACAGGGCATAGAGATGCCCCAGGGTTTTCTTTTGCACGGTGATGTTCTCCTCTTTCTCTTTCTATTCTCTTTGCGCGGCCAGAGTGCGTTTCGGCGGGCTTACAGCCCACCGAAACGCACGGGTCGGAGCGAAATCTCTCTTGTCAAAAAAGGGCACCGCCCCTTTTTGACAAGCTCTTGCAAAATGCCCGGCAGCACCGGGCATTCTGCATGGGGTTTTACATGGGGAAGTGTGGTCAATCCTGGGGCAGGGCAGGGGTCTCGCCGTTCAGAACCTGCTGAATCAGGCTCTTGGCGGTATTGATCTGGGTGGCGTTGGGCCACATGACCCACAGGGTCTCGTTGCCGGCGGAATAGCACGGCTCCATGCCGCCTTCGCCGCTGACGGAATAGCTGGTGATGTTCCAATGGACGTTGTCCCGCAGCTGCATCTGCACCAGGCTGCTGATGTCCTCGTAGGTCAGGCTGGTGATGAAGGAGGAGGACACGGCGTCCAGGACCTTCTGATATCCCTTGAGGATAGCAGGGGAGGAGGCCTTGTCCACAATGGCGCGGATCACGGCCATCTGGTTGCGGCCCCGCTGATTATCGCCGTCGCCGAAGGCGTGGCGCTCCCGGGCGAAGCACAGGGCCTGCTCTCCGTTGAGGTGGTTGATGCCCTGAGTGAAGGTGTAGCCCGCCATGTGGACGCCGTCGCCGTTTTCGTCAGGCACCTCCATGCCAACGGTGGTGAACTCGTGTTCGGAGTTCACATCCACGCCGTCCAGGGCATCCACGATCTTCTTCAGGCCCGCGAAATTCACCCGAGCATAGTAATCCGCCTTGACCCCGTAGAGGTTCCCCAGCACGGCGGCAGATTCGTCGATGCCGTACATGCCGGCGTGAGTCAGCTTATCCCGCTGCCCGTTGCGGGCCAGGGGCACATAATAATCCCGGGGGGTATTGATCAGCAGGATCTGGTGGGTGCGGGGGTGGATCACCGCCAGAATGTTCACGTCACTGAGGCTCTGGATATTGATATCGCTGCTGCGGGCGTCGATGCCGCTGCAATAGACAATGAAGGGCTGGGAGGTGATGGAGGCGTTGGGCTTGATGGGCTCCACCTCCTTGGTGGTGCTGAATTCATAGATGATGCGGGTATCCTTGGAGAAGGTGCTGTAATCCTCCAGACTGTCCAGCGTGGTGAGATAGCTGGAGTTGAGGATGATGGCCCCGGCGTTGCCGTCGTACAGGGCGTCGGCCAGGGAGGTCAGGTCCGTGCAGGTGCTGGTATCCACACGGCCGCCCAGGCCGTCCTTGATATCGTCCAGCAGGGCCTGGGTATTGTCGGCGCTGATGTCGGCGTCCTCGCTGAGAATGCCGAAGGTGTAGCCCACGGTATCGCCGATGCTGCGGGCAGGGTCGTCGTCCATGACCACTACATAGGAGGTGGTCTTTTGCAGGGTGTGGCCCGCAATGGCCAGCAGGGCGCTTTTGCCGGAGGCGGCAGCCACGGAGCCATACAGCATCAGGCCGGACAGCAGCACCGCCAGCAGGCCGCAGACTACCTTGCTGGTCTTGACCCGGCGGATGGGCAGCTGGATGATGACATGGCCTGCGTTGATCAGCAGCAGGACTACCTCAATGACGATGAGGTACAGATCCGTCAGCAGCTTGGTGGACATCAGCTGCACCAGCAGCACCAGACTGCAGATCATCAGCAGGGCCACAGTGGCCAGGCCGAACCAATCGGCACTGGTACGGTAGAGCCTGCGCCGTCTCCGGCGGGGCTGTTCTTGTTCGTTCATAATCGTTTCGTCCTTTCTGTGTCAGGGATTCACGGTGGGCGTCTCGCCCCGGAGGACCTGCTGGATCAGATCCTGGGCAGTGGCGACCATCTGTTCATTGGGCAGGACCACGGCATACCGGGCGTCATTTCCCAGGCTGTAGCAATAGTCGGCGCTGTTTTCACCAGCAAGGCCATATGTAGTGATGTTCCAGCCGGACATGTCCTGCAGCTGCATCTTTACCAGGGAAATAATATCTTCCTTGGGCATATTGGTGGCGATGGAGTCGGAGGCGGCGGCCAGGACATCCTGGTAGCTTTTCAGAATGGCAGGGGAGGCCGCCTTATTGACGATGCCCTGGACTACCAGCATCTGGTTGCGGCCCCGCTGCATGTCGCCATCGTCGAAGGCGTCCCGCTCACGGGCAAAGGCCAGCGCCTGGCGGCCATCCAGGTGATTCACGCCCTTCTGGAAGGAGTAGGCGGCGAAGTGGAAGTTGCCGCTGCCGTCCTCGTCGGGCACCTCCATGCCCACAGTGTTGAAGGCCACGTCCGAATTGACGTCGATGCCGCCCAGGGCATCGATGACGCCCACCAGACCGGCAAAGTGGACCCGGGCGTAATAGTTCACGTCCACGTTATACAGCTGCTCCAGGCCCTTGATGGACTCCTCGATGCCGTAGAGGCCGAAGTGGGTGAGCTTATCCTTCTGCCCGTAAGAGGGAAGGGGCAGGTAATAGTCCCGGGGGGTGCTGACCAGCAGAATCTGGTGGGTGGAGGGGTTCACAACAGCCAGAATATTGGTATCGCTGCGGCTGTTGAGGGGGATATAATCCACCCGTTCGTCGGTGCCGCTGCAATACACCACAAAGGGCTCCCGGGAGATGTTGGCGTTGGGAGCAATGGGCTCGGGGTCCTCCTTGTCGATGGAAAAGCGGTAAATGACCTTGGTGTCCTTGGAGAAGCTCTGGTATCCCTCCGTGCCCTTGAGGACGGAGAAGTAGCTGTTGTTGAGGATGACGGCGTCCACCTGCCGGTTCAGCAGGGCGTCGGCCAGCTGGGTGAGGGTGCCGAAGCTGGCGGTCTTTACCTGGCCCATGCCGTCCTCAATATGGGAAAGGGCAGCGTCGGTGTTTTCCCGGTCCAGGGTTTCCAGGATGCCGTAGGTATAGCCGAAGGTATCGTTGACGGTCTCGGCGGGGTCATCGGCCCGGACCACCACGCAGGTGGTGGTCTTGGCAGAGCCGCCGGAGGTGATATTGGACAGGAACTTCATAAGGGAGCCGGCGGCGGTGGAGGTGAAGATCATGGCGGCGGACAGCACCAGCGCCACCACGGCGCAGATGAGCTTTCCGGCCACATTGCGGCGCACCGGCAGCTGCACAAAGGCATGCAGCCCGTTGAGAAGCACCAGCACCAGAATCAGCACAACGGTCAGCACCGTGGTCAGCACACCGGCGCCAAGCACCCGCACCAGCAGGATCACGCTGCACACCAGCATGCACAGCAGGGCAAGCAGCCCGAACCAGTCGGCCAGGCCGCGGCTCCCACCCCGGGAGCCATAGTAGGATGAATAGGCATTTCTGCGACGTCTGCTCATGGGTTTTCTCCTTGTTTTTTTCTCTATATCTTTTTGCGTGTGCCGCTCAGGGGAGCTGAGGCGTTTCGCCGGACATGACCTGGCGGATGAGCTCCTTGGCGGTGTTGACGGTGTCCATATTGGGGCGCATGACCCAGGCGGCATCGCCCAGAGCATAGCAATACGAGGTATCACCGGAGCCGGAGACGGCGTAGCTGGTAACGTGCCAGCCGGACATATCCTTCGGCTGCATCTGCACCAGGGCGGCGATGTCGTCGTAGCTGAGGCTGGTGAGAAAGGCGTCGGACAGGGAGGACAGCAGCGTTTGGTAATTTTTCAGCACGGCAGGGGAGGACGCCTTGCTGATGATGGCCTGGATGACGGCCATCTGGTTTTTGCCCCGCTGATTGTCGCCATCGGCAAAGGCATAGCGCTCACGGGAGAAGCACAGAGCCGCCTCACCGTTCAGGTGATTCACGCCCTCGGTGAAATCGTAGCCGCCCATGGAGAAGGCCTTTGTGGAATACACGTCTACGCCGCCCAGAGCGTCCACGATCCGGGTGAGCCCGGCGAAGTTGACACGCATGTAAAAGGACGTGTGGGTGCCGTACAGGTTATCCAGGGTCCGCATGGATTCGCCGGTGCCGTAGATCCCGGCGTGGGTCAGCTTGTCCAGCTGGCCGTTGTGGGCCAGGGGCAGGTAATAGTCCCGGGGGGTGTTCACCAGCAGGATCTGGCGGGTGGTGGGATTCACCACGGCCAGGATATTCACGTCGCTGCGGCTGGTGATGCTGATGTCGCTGCTGCGGGCGTCGATGCCGCTGCAATAGACCACAAAGGGGTCCTTGGTCACATCCACCGGGGCATCGGCATCGGCAGGCGTAGGCTCCACGGCTTTGGTGGTGGTGTATTCATACAGGATGCGGGTGCGGTCGGAAAAGTCGGCGTAGCCCTCCTGCTCCTCCAGCAGGGGAATGTAGCCCTTGTTCAGCAGAATGGCGCCCACCTGATCGTCATACAGGGCGTCCGCCAGCAGGGCAGGGGAGGCGTAGGCCGTGTGGTGCGCCGAGCCCAGCTTCTCCTGAAGCTGTTGGAGCAGGGACTGGGTATTCTCCGTGTCCCGGTCCTCCAGAATACCCAGCAGATAGCCCTTGATGTCGTCAATGCTCCGGGCGGGGTCATCGGCATTGACGATGACGCAGGTAATGTCGGTTTCGGCAGATTTATCGGCGATGTCAGTAATGGCGTGCTGCACGGATGTCAGGGCCGCCGCGCCGTAGATCATGGCGGCAGACAGCAGCAGGGCAATGACGCCGCAGACGATCTTGCCGCCGGTTTTGTTCCGGCGGGGGAGCTGGACCCAGCCATGAAGCCCGCTGAGCACCAGCAGAGCGCCGGAGGCCAGCAGCAGATGGCCTGTGGACAGGAACCGGGTGGAGATCAGACGAATCACCAGCACCGTGCTGCTGATCAGCAGCACAGCGAAGGCGGCCAGACCAAACCAATCCGCCCCGCTGCGGCGGGGGGAGGTGTTTTCAGTTGCCATAGCGTTTCTCCTTTGTGTTGGGATAAGTCGCCGGTGCGCCGCTTCGCAGAGCACACCCATTGTAATTTACATGGTAACAGTCTCCTATTATATATCCTGCGGCGTCAAATTTCCATCCTTATTTGTAACAAAATTATGAATTTCCCCGTATTTACCGGTCGAGGATAGGGTCCCGGAGGGTAAAACGGTTGAAGCGGCAGAAAAAATGTGGTATGATGGGAACAAGATACCGCACCCGCTGCGGAACAGCGGGGCCGGCGAAACGAGGAGGAAACACACATGAAAGCAGCGCTTGTCATCATGGCGGCTGGGCTGGGCTCCCGCTATGGCGGAAATAAACAGGTGGACGGGGTTGGCCCCGGCGGCGAAATCCTCATGGAATACTCCATTCACGACGCTATTCGGGCAGGCTTCACCAAGGTCGTGTTCATCATCAAGGACGACATGGTGGACCTGATGCGCACGCTGTGCGGCGACCGCATTGCCGGCCTGACGGCCCGGGACGGGGAGCCGGTGGAGGTCTGCTATGCCGTGCAGGACTATTCCAGTCTGCCGGCGTTCTATACCGTGCCTGCCGGGCGCACCAAGCCCTTCGGCACCACCCACGCCGTGCTGTGCGCGCGGCCCTATGTCCAGGAGCCCTTCTGCGTTATCAATGCCGACGACTATTACGGCGTGGATGCATACCGGGCCATCTATCAGGAGCTGGGCCGCCTGCCGCAGCAGGGGAAGGCCACCATGGTGGGTTATCTGCTGCGCAACACCGTCAGCGCCCACGGTACCGTGTCCCGTGGTGTATGCCACGTGGAGGATGGCCATCTGACAGGTATTCACGAGGCTCTGAAGATCCAGCTGTTCCCCGACGGCAGCATCGCCGACGTGGCCGACGGCCAGCGCCGGGAGCTGGCGGCAGATATGCCGGTGTCCATGAACTTCTGGGGCTTTATGCCGTCTATTTTCGACCAGATGGAGGAATATTTGGACGACTTCCTGCGGGCGCTGCCGCCGGAGGAGATCAAGGCGGAGTGCCTGCTGCCCAACATGGTGGGCGATCTGCTGAAAAAGGGACGGCTGTCCGTGTCCGTGCTGCATTCGGCGGACCGGTGGTTCGGTATGACGTATCACCAGGACCGGCAGGCCGTTGCCCGGGAGCTGGCAAGGCTTCACGAAAACGGAACATATCCCCCCACGCTGCGGAGCTGAAAAGGAGAATATTTTCATGTATACCACCGAAAAACAGGCGCCCAGGCGGCCGACAGGAAGAAAACGGAGCGGCCGGCGGTGGCTGCTGATCCCGGCGCTGTGTGCCGTGCTGATCCTGGCTGTGGTGCTGATCGTGGAGCTGGGGAAAAAGCCCCAGGTGCTGCCCGCCGAAACGCCTGCCACGCCGATTTCCCAGGAAAAGCCTCGGGAGCCGGAGCCTACTCCGGAGCCGGTTCCGGAGCTTCTGACCCTGGTAAACCCCTGGAACCAGGTGCCGGAGGACTGGTCTGTGGACCTGGTGACCCTGCCCAACGGGCTGGAGATCGACAAGCGCTGCTATGACGCGCTGATGGAAATGATCGACGGGTGCTACGACGCAGGGCTGACGCCGGTGATCTGCTCCGCCTATCGGACACAGAATTTCCAGGAGAGGCTTTATAATAATAAGGTATCGGAATGGATGGACCAGGGATACGGCCTGGAGGACGCCAAGGCCAAAGCCGGGCGCCAGGTGGCGGTGCCGGGCACCAGCGAGCATCAGCTGGGGTTGGCGGTGGACATTGTGGACGTCAGCTATCAGCTGCTGGACACCAATCAGGAGAACACTGACGTGCAGAAATGGCTGCTGGAAAACAGCTGGCGGTATGGATTCATCCTGCGGTATCCCACGGACAAGACGGACATTACGGGCATCGTGTATGAGCCGTGGCATTACCGCTATGTCGGCAAGGAATACGCCAAGGAGATCTATGAGAAAGGCGTGTGCCTGGAGCAGTATCTGGAGCAGTGGGGCAAGTAGAGTGAGGGGTATATGCAATTGAACAAAATAAAAATTTTGTTCAATTGAGAGCAGGCTATCATTCTTTTCCACGGAATCCCTTGTGCCCATATGGAATCCAAGCACAGATCCTTCTCGTATCGTATATGGGAAAAAGCATATGAACACAGACTATCGAACAGATTCACCGGAGATCCTGTTGGATTTCCTGTCATATCATGAGACCATCAAGGCCCATTCCCAGCGGACGGTGGATGAGTATTATCTGGACCTGCGGAATTTTTTCCGCTACCTGAAATGGTCCCGGGACCCGGCGCTGCAGGAGCAGCCCATGGACGCTGTGGACATCCGGGATGTGGACCTGCCCTTTGTAGGGGCCGTGACCCTGTCGGAGGTCTACGCTTATATGGCTTACCTGAGCCGGGACCGGGTGCTGCATCCCAACAGCGACCGGTCCGCCAAGGGACTCAGCCCCGCGTCTCGGGCCAGAAAGCTGGCGACAATACGGTCGTTTTATGGGTATTTATGCAACAAAGTGCACAAACTGGATCACAATCCCGTGAAGGATATCGATGCACCCAAGCTGAAAAAAACGCTGCCACGGTATCTGACCCTGGATGAGAGCATTTCCCTGCTGGAGTCGGTGGATGGACCAAACCGGGAGCGGGATCTGTGCATTCTGACACTGTTTCTGAACTGCGGGCTGCGTATTTCGGAGCTGATCGGGCTGAACCTGGCGGATATCCACGACGACGCACTGCGGGTCCTGGGTAAGGGTGATAAGGTGCGGATCGTGTATCTGAACCAGGCGTGTCAGGATACGCTGGCGGATTATCTGGCGGTGCGCCGGCCCATCACCGGGCCGGATCGGGACGCCCTGTTTCTGTCGGGGCGAAACCAGCGAATCAGCCGGTCTATGGTGAATACCCTGGTGAAAAAACGCCTGTCTCAGGCGGGGCTGGACAGCACCCAGTACTCCTCTCATAAGCTTCGGCATACCGCTGCCACGCTGATGCTGCAAAACGGCGTGGATGTGCGGGCGGTGCAGGAGGTGTTGGGACACGAGCACCTGAATACCACGGAAATCTATACCCATATCGACAATGAAGCACTGCGGGTGGCTGCAAAGGCAAACCCCTTGTCACACGTGAAAATCAAAGGCAAAATAGGCGATAAGGACGACTGAGAGGGGGCTATGGCCCCCTCTCCCCTTTTGCGGCGTTTTCCGCAAATTTTTGCGGGTTTTTTTATGACAGACCATTGACATTTTGTCCGGAATGCTATACGCTAACGCAGGTAAATACTTTATATGGAGGTTTCTCATGAATACGGCAGAGCTTTCCAGCATGAGCAAGCAGGTCCGGCGGGACATTATCAACATGACCGCCAATGCCGGCAGCGGCCACCCCGGTGGTTCCTTGTCCGCAGCGGATCTGATGACTTGCCTGTTTTTCAATCACATGCACGTGGACCCCAAGCACCCCGATGATCCGGATCGGGACCGCTTTGTGCTGAGCAAGGGCCATGCGGCTCCCTGCTACTACGCGGTGCTGGCGGAGATGGGCTTTATCAGCCGGGACGAGTTTAAAAATTTCCGTCAGCTGCACAGTATCCTCCAGGGGCACCCCGACAGCAAAAAGGTTCCCGGCATCGACGCGGCCACCGGCTCCCTGGGCCAGGGCTGTTCCATCGCCGTGGGTATGGCGCTGGGCGCCAAGCTCCAGCACAAGAACTGCAGGGTCTATGCCCTGCTGGGCGACGGCGAGTGCCAGGAGGGCCAGATCTGGGAGTCCTTCATGGCGGCTGCCCACTATAAGCTGGACAATCTGACCATCATCATCGACAACAACGGCCTGCAGATCGACGGCACCAATGACGAGGTCATGTCTCTGGGCGACCTGCCCGCCAAGCTGCGGGCCTTCGGCCTGGATGTCCATGAGATCGACGGCCACGATCTGGACACCATTGAGGCGGCCCTCAGCGCACCCGCCGTTCCCGGTGTGCCCAAGTGTATCCTGGCCCACACCGTCAAGGGCAAGGGCGTCTCCTTTATGGAGAACCAGGTGGGCTGGCACGGCAAGGCTCCCAACCAGGAGCAGCGGCAGCAGGCTTTGAAGGAATTGGAGGACTGAGACCATGAGTGAAAAAATCGCGACCCGCGAGGCATACGGCAAGGCTCTGGCCGAGCTGGGCAACGTCAACGACAAGGTCGTGGTGCTGGACGCAGACCTGGCTGGCGCCACCATGACCAAGCATTTCAAGGCCGCGCATCCGGAGCGCTTCTTCGACTGCGGTATCGCTGAGGCAGATATGGTGGATATCAGCGCGGGCCTGTCCACCATGGGTCTGGTTCCCTTCTGCTCTACGTTTGCTATGTTCGGTGCAGGCCGGGCATATGAACAGATCCGCAACTCCATCGCCTATCCCAGGTTCAACGTGAAGATCTGCTGCTCCCACGCCGGTGTGTCCGTGGGTGAGGACGGCGGCAGCCACCAGGCCATTGAGGACATCGGGCTGATGCGGCTGATCCCCGGCATGACCGTGGTGGTGCCCGCCGACGCCAACGAGGCACGGAAGGCTGTGTTCGCCGCAGCAGAGTTCCAGGGCCCCCTGTACATGCGTCTGGGCCGTCTGGCCTCCCCGGTGTTTGAGGAGGATTATCCCTTCGAAATCGGCAAGGCCAACGTTATGCGCGAAGGAACGGATGCCGCCGTGTTCGCCTGCGGCCTGATGGTCAGCGAGACGCTGGAGGCTGCCAAGCTGCTGGAGGCTGAGGGCATCCACATCGCCGTGATCAATGTCCACACCATCAAGCCCATCGACGCCGACTGCGTCAGCCATTGGGCCCGGAAGTGCGGCAACGTGGTGACTGTGGAGGAACACAGTGTTATCGGCGGCCTGGGCGATGCCGTGGCCGATGTGCTGATGGGCAAGGTCAACTGCAGGTTCCGCAAGATCGGCATCAACGATCAGTTCGGCCAGTCCGGCAAGGCCCTGGAGGTCCTGCGGGAGTATGGTCTCACCGCCGACCAGATCGCGGCGCGGATCAAGGAGACTCTGTAAATCCGTTGTGTATAGCAAAAGAGGAGAAATCGAAGGATTTCTCCTCTTTTTGGCGCTTCTGCTGCACGAATTCATCAGATTTGCCCAGGCTTCACAAGACATGCAGCCGCCGTTCCTGTAAACCTTTCGTGAACATATGCGCCTGGTATGGCAAGACCGCCGGACATACCGTTGCATCCGGAATGTTCAAACCCGCAGCACACATCATCCGCAGCTGGTGAAAATTCAGTCTTGACAGCCGTTGGAAAAAAACGTATAATGGATGGGCTGACGGGGTGTAGCGCAGTTGGTAGCGCGCTTGGTTCGGGACCAAGAGGCCCGGGGTTCAAATCCCCGCACTCCGACCATGCAGAGTGTTCTTATAGCATTTGAAAGGCTGTAAGAACACTCGCTTTTTATACAGCGAGTTCACAGGAGGCGTAGTTGACGACTACGCCTTTTCTTGTATTTACGGACACTTCCGGGATCGGCAGGGGCAGCACCGTTGGAATCTCGATCGTTCCGACGCAGTTATAGTGGATGCGAAGCCGCTGCTCCCATACGCCGTCGATCTTCTCAGCATTGAACACTTCGATCTTCTCAATCTGTTCGTTCAGCATCCTGGGCGTCAGTTTTCTCGCTCTGGTGTACTTGCGGACAAGACCGATAAACATATCCGTTGTCATGGAACGGCTGCTCTGCTTCTCTATTTCGGAGCGGAGCTTTTTTATTTTCTCCGCCAGCTCCTTTTGCTCGTCCTCATACCGCCGGGACATTTTTGCGAAGCGGTCATTGGAGAGCTTGCCGGAAACATTGTCCTCATAGATGCGCTCAAAAAGGCCGTCCAATTCTTCATCACGGGCAAGGAGCGTTCTTAGCTCTTTTTCCTTCAGCTTGCGGTCTGTCTGTTCCGCCTGCTGGGAATGACCGATCACCGCTTTTACAAATTCGTCCTCATAGAGACTGGCGAATTTCGTTAAGCGCCGTATCTCTCCCAGCACCACTTCCTTCAGGAAGTCCACGCGGACATAATGGGTAGAGGTACAGGTGCCGCGGTTGCCCTTGTAGTTGGAGCAGTTGAAATACTTGATCTCCGGATTGCCCTGATTGAAGTGGAAGTGAAGGTTGCTGCCGCAATCGGCACAGACCAGCAGACCGGAAAACATATTGTGTTCTCCGTTGTTGGTGCGGCGCTTGCGGATTTTACCCCGCTTCTGTTGCACCTGCTCATAGACAGCACGCTCGATGATCGCCTCATGGACGTCCTGGAACACCACCCAATTCTCACGGTCATTGTCGATTCGCTTCTTATTCTTGTAGGATTTGGAATAAGTTTTGAAATTGAGAATGTCACCACAGTATTCCTGCAGGGAGAGAATTTTGGTTATTGTGGAGCTGTTCCACTTGGTAGGCGGCTGCTGTTTGCCCTTGCCGGGGCGTTTGATGCCCTTCGTGAGCCAGTAGGCCCGCGGGGTCAGGACATCGTCCTTTTCAAGCTGGGCGGCAATCTGCTCTGTTCCGAACCCCTCCAAAGTCATGCTGTAAACGCGGCGCACAATCTGGGCTGCCTCGTCATCCACGATCCAATGCTTCGGATCGTTCGGGTCCTTGATGTAACCGTAGGGCGGCTGGCCCATCGGCTCACCGGCATTGCCCTTGATCTTATTGCTGATGCGCCGCTTTTTGCTGATATCACGGGCGTACCACTCGTTGAACAGGTTGCGGATCGGAGCAAGCTCATTTTCACCCTCTGCCGTGTCGATGTTATCCGAAACGGCCACCAGACGGATATCATGGTCCGGGAAAAATTCCTCTGTCAAACGTCCGACCTCAATGTAGTTGCGCCCCAGGCGCGAGAGGTCTTTGACAAAGACAGCGGCGGCTTTTCCCTGTTCCAACTGGCGGATCATTTCCACGAAGCCGGGGCGATCCATCGTCACGCCGAAAATACCGTCATCCAGAAAATGGACCAGATTTGTGTAGCCCTTTTCCTTTGCGACTTTGGTAAGCAACTTCTTTTGAGACGAGATTTGTCAAGGGTGGATTCACCATAAATTATTGAACGCATCCTGTACTATACATTTGCATAGCACAGGATGCGCTCATAGGTTATAAGATTCTTGACCAATCCTTCCACGCAGCGAGATAGGCGAAGCTGGGCCAAAAACCGTCCCGGCGGAGAAGCACTTTGGAAAGGCAGTCTTTTTCGGCGCAGTCAGGATGCAAAAGCAGACCGTACAATGTAATACCATATTCCAGGTCATCTTCTTCCCTCTCCAGCATTTGCAGCATGGCCGAAAGCGGCGTTGTGCCGCTCCAGACCTGTATGGCCTTTTCATAAGCAGTATGATGCCCCACCGCCATGTCCAGTCGGTAGTTGTTCAGAAGTGTCGGCGCTTTCTCTGTCCGGGCAGCACTCAGCGTGTGCCAGTAAAGAACCGCAATACCCATTTCGTCATCGCATAAAGGCATACAGTCCTCAAAAGTTCCCATTGCCTGTTCGTACCGCCCGGCATAATACTGGGCAAGGCCGATCCGATAGAGACTGTCCAGCTTTTCCGCACCCAAGGACAGGCATTTTTCAAAATCAGCGATGGCGGGATTGCTTTGCAGTGTCGTCAGATACCGTCCCGCCCGTAGTCGGAGCAAGGGCAGATTTTCTGGCTCCAATTTTAGGCCCTCCGTATAGGCATCAATGGCCTCCCGGTAACGAAGCTGCCGGGAAAAAGCCTTCCCCAAAGCCTGAAATTTTTCTATGGAGTCCGGCAGAGCCTTTGCCTGTGTGACCGCCTCGGAATCGGGAATACCGGCGGGAAGGTTCAGAATCTGGCTTTCTATCCCGGCGTGCAGGGCATCAAACGGGTATTCCATCACAGCCCCCTTGTATACGGACGATAACAGGCGGAGCAGACGATTTCTCCGTTTTGAAGGTGGGCAAAGCTCTCGGCAAATCGTTCTCCGCACACAGAGCAGGTAATGGTCTTGAAGATCCGGGCCGCCTCCGGCACCGGTGCCGGAGCTTTCTTCACGTCAAACATCTCGTGGAAATCCCCATCCATGAGCCACGCCAGCCGTTCTTCCTTGGTCTTGTCCGGTGTTGGGCGCAGGACAAGCCGGAAAGACTTTCCGTCCGAACGCCGATAAAAGGAGAAAGCATTCTTTCCCTGTAGATCGAAAAGCAGATTGCCCTTTCCGACGGTACAGGACATCAGTGCCTGGATTGCATCCACACCGCAGGCGTCGGTCTCGGCAATGCACACGATCTCCTCGTCCTGGGACGCCCGGTCGCTCCCGAACAGCTCCCACGCATACAGAACGGCCCGAAAGCCGACCGCAAGACCGCCGCAGCCGTGGCCATGGAATGCCACGCATTTTTGCCACAGAGATTCCAGTTCCTTTTGCATCGTATGACCTCCTATTTTTCCTGAATGGCAGCCTGTCGGTGTTCAAAATACAGGCTGATGAGATAGAATGACAGCGAGAGCAGCATGATGCACACACCCGGCGAGAGGAGATACCCATAGGCCTGGCGAAGAAAGGCACCTCGTTTATAGGCAAAGTTGATCATGGTGCCCCAGGTGGGATAATAAAGATCACCAAAGCCCAAAAAGCTCAGGGTAGACTCCATCATAATGCAGCCGTTGACACCCAGAAGAAACCGGGAAAGCAATACATCATACAGGTTCGGAAGGATGTGCCGGAGAATGATATGTCTCCGGCTGTATCCCTGAATCACGCAGTTTTCAATAAAAGGCTGGGCGTTCAGGTGAATGACCTTGGCTCTCACGCTTCGGGCCGTCCCTACCCAGCTGAATGCAGCAATCAGCAGGATCAGGTTCCGGCTGGAGCTTCCCAGAAAGGTCGCCAGCACGATCATGGTCACCAGCTTCGGAAGCAGCACGAAAACATTGATAATGCCATTGGATAGGCCGCCCAAAAGGCCTTTCCCGGCAGCCAGCGTACCAATCACACTTCCCAGAAGCAGGGTCAGAGTGCTGCTGGATACACCCACCAGCAGCGTCTGCCGGGTTCCGTAGACCAGTTCCGTAAAGATGTCATAGCCCAACGCATTGGTGCCAAGTAGATGTTCCGCAGACGGTATAAGCCACGGACCGAACGTTTCCTTCTGACCGTAAGCTGTAAACGCAGTAGGAAACAATGCAGCGGTCAGAAAAAGAATCAAAATCACAATTCCAAGAAAAAGTGGAAGATGCTGCTTTCTCAAGCCGGACCACCTCCGAAGCGTACCTTGGGGTCAATAAGGATGCAGATCACATCGCTCACAACAATGGAGATGGTCATGATGGATGTTGTCACAAAGAGAATTCCCTGCATCAGCGGATAATCCAGCGTGTACACAGCGTCAGAGAGCAGGCTCCCCATGCCGCCGATGGAAAAGATATTTTCCACCACCAAAGAGCCGCCGATACAGGTACTGACGCTCATGCCCACCATGGTGATGAAGGGTTGGGCGATGTTTTTCAGGATATACCCGAATTTGATCTTGTGATCGGACAACCCCCGTTCCTTCGCGTAAAGCACATACTTCTCCTCCGTCACCTGACTGACGGTATTGCGCATCAGCAGATAACGGGATGGGGCGGCGGCAATGGTCAGAGTAAGCACAGGAAGGATCAGGTGACGCATCCGATCCAACAGATATGCGGCAGTTCCGGGGGCAACGCCAGCGCTGTTCAACCCGGTATAGGGAAACCACCGCTGCCGAAAGCAGAACAGGATCATCAGTACCAATGCGATCAGAAACGTAGGCATCGTATTGACGATGATCTGGAATGTCGTTGACAGTTTATCTAAGACGCTGCCCTTTTTGTAGCCGCAGTGCAGTCCCCACAAAAGTCCCAGCGCTGTGCTGAGCAGCACGGCGGGCAGCGTAATCTGCAAGGTGTATCCCAGCCGCTGCCCAATGAGGGCAGAAACGGTGGTTTCTTTCTTGTAGGAGTAGCCAAGTGTTCCGTCAAAAAGCGAGCGCAGATAGTGCCCAAACTGCGCGAATACCGGCTCGTCCAGATGGAGGGCCTGCCGGTAGTAAGCTACCTGGGCAGGGGTCATATCCTCCTCGGAAAAGCCGGTGAGATAGGCGATAGGATTCCCCGGTAAAAGCCGGGGTAGAAAAAAGTTCAGAACAATAACGATCAGGAAGCACACCAGTGCAAGGATCAGATTCTTTCGATACTTTTTCACCGGTGTGCCTCCTGCGTTAAAATGATTATTTCTTGGTGATGCTGAACCAGTTGTTGACGTTGTTCAGCCCGAACACAGCGTCAACGGTCACGTTGTCCAGCGCAGAGGAATAGGCCAGCATCATGTTGTCCCAGTACAGAGCAATCAGCGGCATATGGGCCGCATAATAGTCCTGAAGCTTTGCTGCGCCCACATAATATTCTTCAATGGTCCTGGCAGCCTTCATCTCGCTGAGGATTGTGGAAAACTCCTCGTCAAATACCTGGCAGCCGCCCTGTACGGCGTGGCTGCCGTCCACATAGATGGAACCAAGGCCGTTCCCCATACCCATACCGGCAGCGGTGTAGCCATAGATGGCCGCCTCCATGGTGATATTGTTCTCAGAGAATTTATTGCTGGTCTTTGCATTGTAGGCATCTTTGTCCACCGTATCCAGATTTACCTGAATACCAAAGGACTCCAACTGGGTCTTGACCATTTCCGCGTAGCCCACATGGGTCTCCTTGGCGGCGTTGACCGTTAGTGTGAAAGCAGCGACCTGACCGTCGGCGTTCACGTAGAAGCCGTCGGCATTCTTTTCGGCATAACCGGCCGCTTTCATGTATGCATCTGCTTTGGACGCATCAGTAGTCAGCTTTTCGGTTTCCTTATAGCCGACTGTGGTGGCGGGTACAAAGCCCCGATTGGGGATCTCGGCATAGGCACTGCCGAAATACGTCTTGAAGGCATCATAGTCCAGCGCGTAGGAAACCGCCTGACGCAGATCCTCGTTGGAGAACAAACCCTTTGCGTTGTTGAATGCCAGCACGGCGGGCGCGTTTGCTGCGGCCACATTGATCAAAGAGACGTTGGCATCACCGGCCAGCACATCCTGATACGTTCCTGCCACACCGGCGGAGTAGGCCCAGACCATGTCGATATCGCCCTGCTGGAGCGCTAAATACATGGTATCCTCGTTGCCAAAAAGCTGATAGACGATCTTTTCCACATTGGGCCGCTGGGGATACTTTTCGTTCACAACGAATGTGATGGTGCCCGCTTCCTTATTGAAGGACTCCAGCACATAAGGGCCACAGGTGATCCGAGCTTCCTCGTCGGTGACGGTGTCCTTGCCCTCATAAACATGCTTGGGCATCACGCGGAAGGACGTCATATTGCTCAGTTCACGGACGTTGGGAGACGTCAACGTCAGAGAAATGCTCATCTTATCGTCGGAGATAGTGTAGCCGGTGTACTTGGCTTCTGTGATTTTTCCCTCTTCGTCAGTCTGCGGCTCAAAGTTGGCACTTCCGTTGGCCTGATCGTACTGGAGCGTAAAAAGGATGTCCTCGGCAGTAACGCTCTCGCCGTCGGACCACGTCATGCCGTCCTGAATGGTATATGTCCAGGTAGTGGCATCCTCGGTAGCGTAGGTTGCCAACAGCGGATGGTATTCGCCCTTGGTATCCTGATAGACCAGAGGCAATTCGGATACACCGCTGGCCAGCATATCAAAATTGTATTCGCCAAAGGTTGCCGTTTCAATGGCAGCAGTCGTGCCGACCGTAATACTCTCGATCTTGGCAGACGGTTCATCTGTTGTGTCCGGCTGCTTACCGCAGGCTGCCATGGTAAACACCATCAACATAGCCAGCAGCAGGGCTATGACTTTTTTCATCATTGGTTTCTCTCCTTTTGTCGTGTGTTCAAATTATCAAATACATAGATTTGATCGCAAAGTAATTTCACCAGAGCCTCATCATGGCTGATAAGCAGGATACTGCCTCCGCTTTCCCGCATCTGCCGCCGCACCATCCCCAGCACATTGGCCTGTGTGGAAACGTCCAGCATTGAGGTGGCTTCATCTAAAATCAACAGTTTTGGCTGGAATAACAGACACCGGGCGATAGCGACTCTCTGTGCCTCGCCGCCGGAGATCTGGTGTGGCAGGTGGGCAAGGATCTGAGGTGCAAGGCCAACCTTGTCCAGCATTCCTTTTGTTAATGACAACTCCTCGCCTTTAGGACTGAAACGGTGATAGCGTATCAGTTCTATGAAACCGGCCCCGATCTTCTGAGCAGGGTCTAATGTGGCGTAAGGCTGCTGGTAAACCATTTGAATGTGGATACCAAGTCTGCGGTCATACGGCTGGTCTGCTGAAACAAGTATCTGATCATCCAGCGTGATTGCGCCCGCATCCGGTGGACAGATGCCGCAAAGCACTTTGGCAAGCGTGGATTTACCGATTCCGCTCTTCCCGAAAACACCGAATATCTGACCGTCTGGAATATCAAAAGAAACATCCTGAAGAACGGGATTTTCGTTGAAAGCTTTATCAACATGTTGAATGGAGATCATTCCGCGCAGCACCACCATTCTCGACTATTGTTTTTTCTCGGTGGCATCTCGGTGCGGCACCGCTCCCTTGCTGAAGGACAACGGCGGTAGAACGGGCAAAAGCCTGTTCCTGTTCGCAAGGCTGGCATCTCCCGCATACCGTTCTCTACCAACGCACCCAGCAGCGCTTTGGTATATGGATGATGGGGAGCGGTAAGCACCTCAGATGAAATGCCTGTTTCCAACATTCTCCCGCCGCACAGAACAAGGATACGGTCACAGGTCGCCGCAACGGAAATATCGTGGGTGATGATCAGCTTGGCCGCATCCGGAAAAAGTCCGTTCAAAAGGGACAGCGTCTGCTGTTTGCTATCCTGATCCAAACCGTTGGTAGGCTCATCTGCGATCAGCAGCTTTGCCCTGGAGCAAAGTGCCAGCGCAATGGTCACCCGCTGGGCCATGCCGCCGGACAGCTGGAATGCATACCGGTCCAGGATGGCCTCCGGCTGGGTAAATCCCACCTGCGCCAGCTTTTCGCGGGCAAACGCCTCTCTCTGAGGTGCTGCAATGCCCAGCTTTGCAATGCTGTCAAACATCTGGCGGCGGATGCTTCTGGACGGGTCAAGAAATTCATGCCCGTTCTGCGGGATATATACGATTTCCCGACCCAGCATGGACCGGAGGTTTTTTCCCTTCGGCAAAGTGTTTCCGCAAAATGCTATTTCACCGGAAACCAGTTTCACATTTCCGGGCAGCACGCCCATAATAGACTGTGCGATCAGTGTCTTGCCAGAACCGGTCTCACCAATGAGGGTCAGGCTTTCCCCGCAGGAAATATGGAAGGATACTTTGTGGACCAGCTCTTTTTCCATGCGGTCCAATTTTGCGGCGATTACGCCGCCGGTATACTGTAAAATAGGTGTGTCCAAAGGCCCCTCCGAAACGATATTGCTTTGCATCTCCGCCCTACACAAAGGCACAGCGTTTTCTTCCCCAAGAAGCGCTGCACCCTTGCGTTGGGTCCGGGCGGAAATGCGTGTATGAACCGATGAGCATACTATAGCAGATGAGATGCTCTGCCGGAAGCCTCCCCGGGGGATGTTTTTTCATCTTTTATCGCTCAAAGTCGTTCTTTTTCCATACGCTGCGCAGTGGGCTTTTCTGCTGTGCTGCCTGCCGCTGCATAACCATCTGCCGTACCTGCCGTTCTTCTGCTGTCTTTTCCTGCACAGGACGGAGGACCTGCCGTGCCGCATATATTTGCCCAATCGCGCAGACGATGACAGCAGCACTCGCAGGTGCTGTGGCATTGTCTGGAGGCTGCCGCAGCAGTCGCAGTCCCCCTCGGAGAGCGCACGGCTTGCCAACGGCAAGTACCACCGCCCCTTCGGGGTGGTGAGTAAGTGCGCCCTTCGGGAGAAAAAAGAGGAAGGCCCCCGGTTTCCCGGAGACCTTCCAACGGATTCAATCGTGCTGCGGCAGCTTCTGTATCAGGTAATCCTCCAGTACAGACAGTTCCATTTGGGGTACGCAAAAATACGGTGTTCGGCAGGAATGTCCTTGATGCCGTGGTACACCTCCTTGAAATCGCCGCTGCGGGTCAGATAGCCCGTGGGGGCGAAGTGGCCGCCCTCGTTGATCCGCATATCCCGCCCATAGGCTTCAAAATCGAAGTAGGGCAGCACATTGTCCGGCACATCCAGTAGTTCCATGTCCTCCACATAGATGCGCCCCAGCGTTTCATCGTCGGCTACGCCGGGGTGCAGATCGTAGCAGTCCAGATTGTGAACGAGGTTGATGATGTCCGCCACGCTGGAAGTGTGGTCGCCCTTGTTGAGCGCGGCCTCCAGCGTTTCGATCTCGTCGCTGCCCAGCTCGGAAATGAGGTGCGCCAGATGGTTCAGCTCGTCCAAGTTTTCATACTCGGTGAGATAATCGTATAAGCCCATCACATCACCGTCAAAGGCGGTGATGAAAAATTCCTCATACCGCACACCGTCCACGCCGATGGTCTTTAAGAGTGATCGCACCTCCTCCGTGGTGGCCGGAAATTTCAGCGTTTCCCCCACAAGCTGCCCCTCGGCGTATTTGCCGAGGTTGGTAATGTAGGCTTCAAATACCGTCATTTGCACCTCCTTTTGTCAGCGCCTCCGCGATCCCCGCCATGATATACTCGGCGCAGGGCAGCGCGATGGCATTTCCCAATGCCCGGTAACGGTGGGAGGATAAGATTTCCTCGCCGTCCGCACCGTACCTTGTCCAGCCCTCCGGCAGCCCCATGAGCCGCTCACATTCCGTTTCCGTGGGAAAGCGGACGCAGCCCTCGGCTGGATCGTCCTCATACCAAAAGGCAAAGGGCGAAATGCCGCCCGCTAACAGAGTGGGAAAAGGGTCAGTTGGCAGTCCGAAGCTGTTTCGGAACGCTGTTTCCGTCCGCTCCTTGGCGGATGCCCGCATACGGAAGCATTGAAAGGGGCGGGTAATTGGTACACGCCGCCCTGCTTCAATAAAAGAGCCTCGATCTCCGCAGGCGGCGGGCAGCCCGCGATCTCCGCCAAATGCAGGAAGTGACTGCATTGTGCGGGGCTTAAAAAGTATTTCGTGGGAACGCCGTCCTCCAAAGTCTGCCACAAGAAAGATGCGCTGCCGTCGTGCCAGCCGGGGGCTTGCCCAATGCTGGGCGTCCATGAGCCGCCAGCAGAGGTCAGGCGTTCGCCCTCGCACCATTCCGGCTCCTGCCCATCTTCCAGAAGCAGGCATTGAAACATCGGCGTCTGTGAAAGCGGATAGGACGGCTCTAAAATCCATCCGGTCATTTGATGAAAACGCTCCCATGACGTTTTCCCAAACAGCGATTGTTGGAAATAGACCATTTGTCGCCTCCCTCATTTCACGGATAATGCGGATGGCTTGAAAGAACAGACTGGACTTTTCTCCCGCAAGCCCCTTGCGGTTGCCGATCTGCGAGAGATTTTGACACGGTGAGCCAAAGGTGATGATATGGACGGGCGGGAGATCCCGCCCGTCCAGCTTTGTCACATCCCCCAAGTGTTCCATATCGGGAAAGTGGCGCTTGGTGATGGAGATAGGGGCTTTTTCGATCTCGCTTGCCCATACCGGCTCAATGCCGCAGCGCACCGCCGCCAGCGGGAACACGCCGATCCCATCAAACAGGCTCCCCAGCCGGAGCGTCGTCATCTTATCTGCGCCCCTGTCCCTTGACGGTCAATATGCCCTCAAGGGTGGTGGCGGTGATCCCGAGCCTCTGGGCAACGGCGATGTCATTTTTCATGGCCTCGATGACGGTATGACCGCACACCACCAGCACATGAGAACGGCGGAGCAGGTCGCGCCCCATGTCGATACCGCTCTTATGTTCCTCTGGAACGGCGTCATTGAGGAAAAGGGGTTGATAGAGCGGCGGGCAGATAGGCGAAAAGCCCGCCTCATACACCGTGCGGCAATACTGCGCCGCCAGCTTCGTGTTTTCGTGGTCGCTGCCGCACCATGCGGCGGTGATATATGCAAGGGGTCGTTTCATCTTGAAAACCTCCAATTCATAAACGAAAGACCTCGGGACAAAAAGTCCCAAGGTCACTTTTCCAGATCCGTTTTCTTTTCGGGCTTGCCCAGCTCGGGCGTCTGCTTGGCCTTCCAGTCATCCAGCAGAGAAATGATTTTGTCCTTCATTTCCCTCGGGGACTTGTCCTTGCCAAAATACTTTTCCAGTTCCGCACTATTGATGATCACCTTGTCTACCTCCTTTTTCTCCTGCGACAGAATACCGTCGATCACATCGCCGTTGAGCTTGCCATCCTTGTCCAGCTCCCGCATTTTCTGCGCCTGCGACAGCGAGGGCGAGGACTGCTGCCCCTCGATGGACACGGCGATATACCTCTGATTTTTGGGGCGGATGAATGAGATCTCCACCGCCGGGGTGAACGCCAGCTTTTTCTCGTCCACCATTTTCTGCAAATCCGGCACAAGCTCGGTCAGGCGGATATACCGCTGTACCTGCTTATAGTTCATGCCGTTGCGATCTCCCACAACCTGCGTGGAGCGTTTTCCGGCGTCCTTGTCCTCCTCACCGGGGCGGGAGCCTTGGTGCTTGATGGCCTCCACCTGCATTTTGAGCGACTGTGCCTTTTCCGTGGGCAAAATGCGCTCACGGTGGCGGAGGTTGTCATCCGTCATGGCGAGGATGGCTTCATCGTCCGTCATGTTGCGGACGATACACGGCATATTCGCAAATCCGGCAAGCTCGCTTGCCCGCTGGCGGCGGTGGCCTGCGATGATCTCATAGCCGCCATCCTCACGGGGACGCACCAGCGCGGGCTGATTGACACCCGCCGCCTTGACCGACTCCACAAGCCCCTGCATCTCCGCATCGTCCCGGACACCAAAGGGATGATTTTTGAACGGGTGCAGGTCAGACAGGTTGAGATAGACGATCTCCTCTTTTTCGGCACGGGTGGCGTCACGGGGCGCAGACGGCTCCGGCGTGACCTCCACACCAGCGGGAGCGGCGCCTTTATCCACGGCAGGCTTCTCCGGGACGGGCTTGCTTTGGGACTTTTTGTCCCGAGGTTTGGGCGGCTTGGGCTTATCGGGAGCGGTCTTGCCATCCTTGGATGGGCGACCTCTGCCGGGCTTGGCGGCCTTGTCCTTTTCCGTGGGCGGCTTCTGCTTGACCGCCTTTTTCTCCTCCTTGGCCGCCTCGTCACGGGCAGCGGCAAAATCCACCACCTTGCCGGAATGTGCTGGGGCGGGATCGTCCTTGCCGGGAGTGGGCGGCTGTTCCTGCTCCTTTTCAGCCTTGGGGACTTCGGGAGCGGCGGGCTCCTCCACCTCGGCGTGGGTAACAGCGTCAGCGGGATCAGGCACGGCCTCGCCCATTTCAAAGAGCGCCGCCTGCCCCTCGTGTTCCAGCATGACCGCCTCAGCGTCGGACAGCGCAGGCTCGGGAACAGGCTGCTCCGGCACGGCGACATTTTCTACCGCAGGAGCGGGAGTTTCGGCGGATGGGGCTGCCTCGGGAATGTTTTTCTTATCATCTGCCATTTGCAAACCTCCTTTTCGTGGCATGAAAAAAGCCAGTCCGCAGACTGGCCGGGTGGAAGTGACCTCCCTTCATGGTTTTATATATGAAAACGCCGCCCGTAGTCCCGTTTGGCGGTATTACATTCAAATAAATTCGACATTTAGTCTCACATTGTATATACACATTGGCACCTGTATGATATAATTTAAATATTCTAATCATTATCACTTAGGGGGTGTACCTGTGGCTTTTAATGCAGAGCAGAGAAAAATCAGTACGATATTATCTGGCGACTGGCAATATACCATCCCGCGCTATCAACGCAAGTATGTTTGGGAAGAAAAACAATGGCGCGAATTGTTGGATGATCTTAAATACTGTTTAGAGAATGAAAATATTTCTTCAGTCCAAGATTGGACACATTTCCTTGGGAGTTTTGTTTGTGAAAAGAACCAAAAGGATAATAAATTGGTTGTAATTGATGGTCAACAACGCCTTACAACCATTATCATCATGCTTTGCGCTATTTGTGTTCTTTTTAATGAAGCTGGTGAACAGGATCGATTTAACGGCGTAACAAAGTACATCCTTGGAACCGATGATTTAGGAAAGCCTTATAGCCGAGTTGGAAATGCAGACCTTTCCAATTTTCAACTTCTTGTAGATGAGGCTACCTCATACAATTCCTTGCAATCCAAAAGCAGTCTTTTTTCAGGCACATACCTTGTTTCTACCCCTAAAGATAACTTGAATATTAAACAGTGTTTTAACTTCTTTTATACACAATTCTCTGAAATGATTGACTCCGCAGAACAACGAATTATTGAGTTATCACGGATTAAAGACAAAATATTAGCCCTTGATGTAATTGAGATATTAGCCACCAATCAGCAAGAAAGCTATAATATTTTTGAAATTCTTAATGCCCGAGGTGTTGATCTGCAACAGCATGAACTGATAAAAAACTATATCTTAAAATATGTTCAACCGCGTTCGGACATCGATAGGGCAAAAATCCAGTGGGATAAGTTAGAGGATCTGTTATTTGTTGATAAACGCCCAGTTATAACAACTTTCTTCAACCATTATGTCACGCATCGCTATGAAAAGCCAACGAAAGATAATTCAGAGTTTAGAATTATTAAAGCAAAGTGCAGCAAGAATGAAATGAGCGAATTACTGGAGGATCTGATTCAAAAGGCCAAAATTTACAGATGGTTTTATCTTCCTGGCGAATGCAATAATACTGTAATAAGACAAGCGCTGCAATTCTTCAAGGACAACAATCATCGCCAATTCAGGCCGATCTTTTTGTCAGTCATTTCCGCACTTAACCAAGAAAAAATTGATATTACAATGGCCGAGAAGTTCTTTTTGTTTTTGCAAAACTTCTACTTTGCTTACGGGGTAATTTGTGGCGGCAAATCAAACGCACTGGATGATACTGTAACTGACTATGCAAAGAAAATAGAAACCGAGGATGCAAAAGCCGGAATTATAGATTTTATCAAAAAACTTAGGACATATTACCCGCCATATTCACAATTCTTGACTGCATTTAAGCTTGTCGGGTATTCTCAAAAGGTAAAGTCATACAAAACCCCGGCCAAGAAGCATGATGTACAGTATATCTTACGAGCACTTGAAAACTACTGGCAAGCCAAAAACAATGAACTCAGTGTGCAAACATTTACCATTGAGCACATTGGGTGTGATAACGGCGAAGAAAGCCATTGTAGAATAGGGAATCTTCTTCCTCTGGCAGCGGGAGTAAATAATAGTATTGGCGATGATTTGTTTGTTGATAAGATTTCACAGTATAAAAAATCCAATTTTGTTTCTGTAAAAAAATTTGTAGAACGATATGGATCAAAGACAGAATGGACAGAACAGGATATAGATGCCCGAGCAACACATATGGCTGAACTCGCATATAACATAATTTGGTCAATTCTTGGTATTTTTTCAGAAGTTGATTGATTTCTCTTTTACATAGAAAGGTCGATGCCCAAGTGTGAATTTGGACATCGACCTCTATAATAGATAAACCTCTTGCTTGCTGCGCTAAAACCATTGATATGACTGGATTTTTCCAAATGCTATAATTACACTCGCTTTTTTATTTCCCACAAAGTTCATACTGCAAGGCGTTCCGGGGCGTAGCTGAGTGCTACGCCTTTTCTCGTTTCCATGATCATGTCGGCCTCCGGGATCTTCCGGCGATCCGGCACATCGAAAGCGCCGATGCAGTTGTAGTAGATCACGACACACTGGTTGGTAACGCCGTCCTGCTTTTCGGCGTGGTACACCTCAATGTGGTCGATCAGCTCCGCGACCATCCGCTTTGTAATGGTGGCCGCGTCTGTGTATCGCCGTACCGTTTCAAGGAAATCGTCAATGTCCATGCGCTTGCTCTCGTCCTTTTTCAGTTCCAGCCGCAGCGCCTTGATTTTCTTTGCGTTCTCGCCCTGCTCCTGTTCATAGCGTTTGGACATTTTGGCAAACCGGGCATCGTCGATTTTGC
>ERZ507035.380-NODE-380-length-23534-cov-12.971208_pt1 | contig 23534 bp, 10 predicted proteins | sample MGYA00512873_ERZ507035 | MGnify/ENA metagenome assembly ERZ507035
ATATTCGCCATCACCTTCTGGTATTGATTCTCAATCTGCATATACGCCTGAAGATTCTTATAAATACTTTCCGTTTCCACAAAATATTCAATCAATGAAATTTGTCCTTCGGTCAATGCCTGCTTCAATAAATCCAGCGAACGGTACATCAAAGGGACATCATACGCATTCATGGCATCCTTCAACTGCTGCATCTCATTGAAAAGAGACATCAGGGAAGCCTCGACCCGGTCTTTAGCACTTTCTTGCATAAGCTGAGCGCTGATAGCCTGTGCCTTGGCTATCTTTACCTTTTTACGATTCTGAAACAAAGGCAAGGAGCCCCCTACCACAAAACCATTCATCGAAACCGCATCATCCGTGTTACGGCGAAAACCGGCTTCCAGTTTCGGCAACCATCCTTGACGGTCTACCGAAACCTGCTTCTCGGCGGCACGGGCAATGGCGGCGGCGGCCTGCAAGTCAAGGTCTGACGCCATCACTTCATCCCTCATAACATTGTAATCATTGATTTCCTGTATGGCAGGATACGTGGTTTCAGCAAACTCCAAAGGCATGTTACCGTTCATGGCAAGCAGAGACTGCAAGGCAGTGCGGTGAGCTGCGCTGTTTTGGGCAACTTCCGTCTGCACATTCATACGCTCCATCTTGATTTTGTTGACTTCCAGTATATTCGCATCACCGGTAGTCAGACGTTTTTCATAAAGTGCCTGTAATTCATCTGCATTTTTCATACGGATATCCATCAATGTCTTTTCCTGATTCAACAGAATAAGGTCCAGACAGAGATTCTTCGCATTCAGCAGAATATCCCGGCGGGCAGCCTGTTGTTGCTTGTCCACCGCTTCGTTCTGCAAAGTAGCCTGCCGGTTGCGGGCAATATACTGAGTAGGAAAATCAAAACCTTGCGAAGCAACGAATTCCGTACCGTGACCACCTTCGGCACCATTACTGTAAAAAGAGCTGTAGCTCACCGTAGGATCAGGCAAGTTGTTGTTTGTCCGGTTTTCCATCTTGGTCGCATCGGCGGCATGTTTCTGTGCCTTGAGCTCTTTATTGTTCTGCTCGATGCTTTTCAAAATGTGCTCAATACTCTGGGCCTGCATCAGCAAGGGAGAGCAGAGGGCTATTATAACTAAGATTCGTTTCATATTATTTCTATTATTTCTTCTTTCGGTTCATCAGTTCATAAACAATCGGAATAATGAAAGCGTTCAGGAAAGTCGATGTCAAAAGACCTCCAAGAATAACTTTCGCCATCGGGCTTTGTATTTCATTACCCGGCAAATCGCCACGGAATGCCAAAGGTATCAAAGCCAGCGCGGAAGACAACGCAGTCATCAGGATAGGGTTCAAACGGTCTAACGAACCGTGAAGAATGCTTTCTTTCAAATCCATACCTTCTTCGCGCAACATATTGTAATGACTTATCAACAACATACCATTACGGGTAGCAATGCCAAACAACGAGATAAAGCCGATAATAGCCGGAATGCTTATCTCACCCGTTGTTATCATCAATGCAAATACCCCACCAATCAACGCCAAAGGCAAATTCAACAAAATGACTCCACTTTGGGCTGCATTCTTAAACTGGGTATAAAGCAACAGGAAGATAACCACGATACTCATAAACGAAGTGAGCATCAGCGTACGGCTGGCCGCCTGCTCGCTTTCAAACTGACCGCCATATTCCACATGATATCCTTCGGGAAGCTTGATTTGCGCATCAATCCGTTCCTGTATATCATTCACCACGCTGCGCAAATCACGACCGCTGGTATTGGCCGAAATCACAATCTTACGCTTCACGTTCTCACGGCTGATGGTATTCGGTCCCATGGCAGAAACCACATCGGCTACATAGTTGACAGGGATTTTCTGACCGTCACCGGTATCAATCATCAGGTTGCGCACCTTCTCCATCTCATCACGCACCTCATCCTTGGTACGGACAATAAGATTAAACGCTTTGCCTTCTTCATATACCTGTGAAACAACTTCACCCGCCATGTTCACTGATACAAACTCGGCAAACTCCGGTAAAGAAATACCGAATTTGGCAAGCATCTCGCGTTTGGGAACAATCTTGAGCTGCGGACGTTCGATTTGTTGTTCCACATTCAAGTCGGCAATACCCTCCACACTGCTGATGGCATCCTTTATCTGATTACCGATGGCAAACATCTTGTTCAAATCATTACCAAACAGTTTGATGGCAATGTTGGCCTTGGTACCCGAAAGCATGGCATCGATACGGTGGCTGATAGGTTGGCCTATTTCGATATTCGCACCGGTAATGGTAGATAACTTGGCACGCACATCGGCTACCAGTTCCTGGCGGGAACGGTCTTTCAATTCAAACGGGGCCTCAATTTCACTCACGTTAACCCCTAATGCATGCTCATCCAGTTCGGCACGTCCCGTTTTACGGGCTACAGTCTGTATTTCGGGAATAGACATCAGCAACTCTTCTGCACGGTGTCCCATTTTATCCGATTCTGCCAAAGAAATTCCCGGCAATGAACTGATATTAATGGTGAACGAACCTTCATTGAAAGATGGCAGGAAACTGCGTCCTAATGTAAAAAACATAACCAATGCCACCGCAAACAGTCCACCCGTAAAACCCAATACTGCGGATTTATGATTCAAGGACCATAACAAGGCATTGCGGTAATGCTTTTTCATCCATACGGCCACAAATGCCTCTTTGGGCAATCCTTTGCTTTTATTATTACCTAACAGATAGCTGCACAGTACCGGAGTCAGTGTCAAAGCCACTACCGTAGAAGCAAACAACGCCACAATAAAGGCAATGCCCAACGGAACCAGCATACGCCCTTCCATTCCTGTCAGGAAAAACAAAGGAACAAAGCTGACTACAATAATCAAGGTAGAGTTCAAGATAGGCATACGCACTTCCTTCGAAGCATTGAACACGACTTCAATCACGCTCTTACGTTCCTCTTCGGGCAACAAGCGATTCTCACGCAAGTGCTTCCATACATTTTCCACATCCACAATGGCATCATCCACCAACGAACCAATGGCAATGGCCATACCACCCAAACTCATGGTATTGATGGTGAGTCCCATATAGTGAAGAGTCAATATAGAAACAATCAATGACAACGGAAGGGTTACCAATGAAATAACCGTGGTACGTACATTGGCAAGGAACAGGAAGAGAACAATCACCACAAAAACAGCACCTTCATACAACGAATCCTTCACATTACCGATAGAGCTTTCAATAAAACGGCTCTGACGGAAAATATCTGTAGAAACGTGTACATCAGCCGGAAGATTCTTCTGCAAATCCTTCAATGCGGCTTCCAACTGCTCTGTCAGTTCAATAGTCCCGGTCTTGGGTTGTTTGGTAACGGTCAGCAGTACGGCAGGTTTTCCTCTCTCCGAAGCAGTACCCAGTTTGGGTTCCTGCGAACCAATCTTCACATCGGCAATATCCTCCAATGTAACGGGCACCCCTTCCACCGTCTTGATGACGGAACGTGACAACTGATCCACATCATGACTGGAAAGCACCCCGCGAACAATATATTCGTTTCCATATTCATAAATCACTCCGCCATTGGCATTCTGATTCATGTTACGGGTAACGTTCATCACCTCTGCCAACGTAACATTGTAATGTTTCATGCGGGCAGGGTCAAGCAACACCTGATATTCCTTGATATCACCTCCCAGCACGGCAACCTGTGCCACACCTCCCGTAGAGAGCAGGCGCGGACGGATAGTCCAGTCTGCCAGTGTACGGAGATCGAGCATGGAAGTAGTATCCGAAGTCAGACCGATAATCAGCAACTCACCTAAAATAGAAGACTGAGGTCCCATGGTAGGTTTACCTACATTCTCGGGCAGCTCCTCGCTGACCAAGGACAATTTCTCACTGACAATCTGACGGGCCAGATAGATATCGGTATCCCATTCAAATTCCACCCACACAACGGAAAAGCCATTGGTGGAAGATGAACGCACCCGGCGCACATGGGTCGCACCGTTCACGGCAGTTTCTACAGGAAAGGTTACCAATTGTTCCACCTCTTCGGCGGCCATACCATTCGCTTCGGTCATAATCACTACAGTCGGCGCATTCAAATCGGGGAACACATCGACTTCCGTATGAAAAGCCGTGTAAGTACCGCCGATAAGCAGCAAAACCGACGCCACCAGAACCAATATACGGTTCTGAAGGGAAAAATGTATAATCTTATTTAGCATAGGACGGCTGATTAATGTTCATGACTATGAGCCGGAATCGCATTGCTGGCCGACGCTAATTTCACCTGATAAGCTCCCTTTGTTACCACACGGTCACCGGCTTTCAAACCGGTCAGAATCTGCACTTTCTTTCCGTTGCTCGCTCCCAAAGTTACCTCCTGTTTCTTATATCCTTCCTCATCCAGTTGCAGATAAACAAAGTACAAACCTTGTTCTTCGGTCAGTGCCGTAACAGGCAAGGCCAGCACATCGGGCATTTCCGACGAGAGCAGATACACCTCCACATACGAACCGGGAATCACATCTCCCCGATTATCAAATTCGAAAGTTACAGGCACATAAAAAGAAGTACCACCGGATGCTTTACCATAAGAAAGCAGACGCCCTTTCAACTCACCCAGCTCATATACCTTATTATCGTATGGAGTCTTGAAGTTTGCCGACTGGATGCTATGCAGATAACCATAATATTTCTCGGAAACATCTGCACGAAGGAACAGACGACGGTTCTGAGTGATACTCACCAAAGGCTGGCCTACCGACACATAGTCACCTTCCTGCACCAGACAATTCTTGATATAACCACCTAAAGGAGCTGTGACGGACACACCTGTCTTGGTCTGGTTCTTTGAAATAGCCTCGTATGCCAATAATGCATTTTCATAACTCTCCTTAATGGCATTGAAATCTTTCTGCGATATTATCTGACTTTTTACCAACTTGGCGGCACGTTCATATTCTTTTTTGGCGGTTTCATATGCGATACGGGTACGTTTTACAGGGTCTCCGTCCGGCATATTCTCAGCAGAGATATTCAGAATGGGAGCCCCCTTGCTCACACTCATACCGTCCGTTACCGGATGGCGGAAAGAAACCACACCGGCTACATTGGCGACTACTACGCTTTCATCGCCTTGTGCTGCCTGCACCTGACCGCTGGTCGTTATCACCTGACGGAATGATTCAGGCCGGATTATTTCCGATTCTACCCCGGCTGCTTTTGCTTTTTCTGGAGCCAGAATTATCTCATCGGAATGTCCGGCTGCAGAAGCTTCCGCTTCATGATTATGCCCTTCGTGACCTTCATTCTCATGGTCGTGGTTTTCTTTTTCATGGTCATGCCCTTCGTGATTATGGTCATGCCCTTCGTGGTCGTGATTATGTGCTTCCTCCGTTCCATGATCGTGTCCTTCGTGATCATGACCCGATTTACTGTTGCAAGAGCCTAAGAGGAACAAGCCTAAGACTCCCATAAAGATAAGTTTCTTCATGATGATATTATTTGTTCTTACTTTTTATTAAATGCAAAATTAGTGTAAAGAAAATGCAACAAAGTTGCGGATAAAAAGATAAACTTTCTATCTGTTAAGCAAGAACATCGCAAGGAGGAGCACGCAACCCCTTTACGTGGGGAAGACACGTAGAATGCAGTTTTTCTAAATAGTAATTATAAGGTAATGTGTTGTGTTCTGTCAACCGCAATGAAAGCGCCAATACATCCGTCACCGTATATAACAGCAAACAAAACGAATAATCAGGAGAAACACTGTCTTGGGCCCGATCCGGAGTTACACTTTTAAACTTGGTCACACATCCGGCATTACATGTATGATTCTCATCAGAACTATTATTATGCTGCTGATGCTGCACGGAACATTGACAGCCGCACAAAGTCATATCATGCTGCAAACAAAGAATTTCCCGGTGATGATGATGAGGCAGAACAGATGCTGTCAACATGATAATGCTGACCAACATCAATACCCATGCTATGTATCGTCTCCGTTTCATCGGGCACAAAAATAGGTGTTTATCATGTAAATTCCAAAAAGAAAGCATGGTAAATGCCGAATTCTCAGCAATTACCATGCTTTCTTATTATCTTTTACATACAAAGCTTACCAAATAGAGACACGTTTTTCAGGAGCCAAATACATAGGATCCCCCTCTTTAATGCCAAAAGCATCATACCATGCACCTATTTGAGGGAGTGCTCCGTTCACACGCCATCTGCCCAATGAATGTGGATCAGACTTGGTTTGCAAACGAATCTGCTCGTCGCGGATATTGCCAGCCCACACTCCGGCGTATGACAAGAAGAAGCGCTGTTCCGGAGTAAATCCGTCTTTTACCGGCAGGGGAGCATCTTTTGTCGCATTCTTGAACGCCTGGAAAGAAACCTGCAAACCACCATGATCGGCTATATTCTCACCTAAAGTCAAAGAACCGTTGGCATTGAGTCCCGGCAAAACCTGGATGCTATCAAAGAAATTCACCATTACCTGAGCACGTTCTTCAAAACGTTTGGCATCTTCGGCTGTCCACCAATCTTTCAAATTACCATCCTTATCAAACTGACGTCCCTGATCATCGAATCCATGAGTCATTTCATGACCGATAACCACGCCAATAGCTCCATAATTAAATGCATCATCAGCATTCATATCAAAAAACGGATATTGAAGAATACCCGCCGGAAAACAAATCTCATTCGTGGTCGGATTATAATATGCATTGACAGTCTGCGGAGTCATTCCCCATTCATCTCTGTCAACCGGCTTTCCTGCCTTGGATAACATATAATCCAGTTCGAATTCTGTAGCACGCTTCACATTGGCCCAATAAGAATCTTTTTCAATATTCAAACCGGTATAATCCCTCCACTTATCAGGATAGCCAACCTTTACATAAAAAGAATTCAACTTCTCAATAGCTTTAATCTTTGTGCTGTCACCCATCCATTCCAAATTCCGAATACGTTCTCCCAATGCGGTCTGCAGATTCTTTACCAACTGCACCATACGTTCTTTTGCGGCTGCCGGAAAATATTTCTCCACATACATCTGACCTACCGCTTCACCCAGTACTCCATTTACAGTACTTACAGCACGCTTCCAACGAGGTTGGTTAGTCTGTTTTCCGGATAGTGTTTTTCCATAAAAATCAAAATTTTGTGCCACCAAATCATCACTCAAGTAACCGGCAGCCCTGTCTATCAGACTCCATTGCATATAAGCGATCTGATTTTCAACCGGCAAGCTATTGATAATTTTCTCAACCTCTTTAATCGGCTCCACTTGAGAAACACTCAGTTCAGTCACCCCTTTCACGCCTATACCATTCAAGAAAGCATCCCAGTCAATGCCCGGAATCTCTTTCTTTAATTCATCCAAAGACATTTTATGATAATTGGCCGCAGGGTTACGCTGTTCCACCGCACTGAAAGAAGCTTTTGCAATACGGGTTTCGATATCCATTACAGCCTCCATTTTCTTTTTAGCGGCAGCCTCATCAAAACCAGCCAATTGGAACATCTTTACAATATGTTCCTTATACTTATTACGGATATTGACAGTCACATCATCATTGTCCAGATAATATTCTTTTTCACCCAGACTGATACCCCCTTGATACAATTGAAACAAATTGCTCTTGCTGTCCATGATATCGGCACCCACATAGAAACTGAAATAAGGGAATACACCGCTATGAGCCAGTTCCGCCATCAAAGGAACTATTTCCGATTTATCCTTCACTGAAGCAATCTTTTCCAAATCAGCTTGAATAGGAGTTACTCCATCCGCATTCAGTTTCACACTATCCATAGCCAAATTATAGATATCCCCTATTTTCTGACCTATTGTACCTTGCGCATTCTGCCCGGCAGCAATTTCCACAATCAATCCTTTCAGTTGTTCCCGATTATTTTCAGCAAGCATATCGAATGAGCCAAAACGGGAATATTCATTGGTCAGAGGGTGTTTCTTCATCCATCCGCCACAAGCATACTGATAAAAATCAGCTCCTTGAACAGCCGTAGTGTCCAAATTTGTCAAGTCTATACCCGAAGTCATGACGGCTTCCTTTTTACTGTCGCATCCGGCAGCTACTGCCAGAGCCAATACAGCCATTGGTAAATAATGTTTTGCTTTCATTTGTTCTATATATATGATACATACTTTAACTTCCCTGCATCTCTTCTAATTCCATAGAAACGGTTTCCCATTCTTCTACCGTCTGATCCAAGTCCTTTTTCAGTTTCTGATGCTTTTCATACAAAGCCATATCCGATGCACCTTCGGGAGTAGCCATATCAGCTTCCACCTCGCCAATCTCAGTTTCCAGCTTTTCTATTTTCTGTTCACAATCCGCAATTCGTTTCTCCAATTTGCGAATTTTCTTATTCAATTCCTTTTGCGCCTCATAAGATAATTTGTTCTCACTAACCGTTTCGAGTTCTTCCTTTTTAGTGGCAGACATAGTAGGAGAAGCCGAAAGCTGCAACTCATTCAGACTCTCTATTTTCTTTTTCTGTAAAAAATCATAAATGCCGCCAATGTGTTCTTTTACTACTCCACCTCCGAATTCATAAACTTTGGTCACCAGTCCATCCAAGAACTCACGGTCATGAGAAACAACAATCACCGTTCCATCAAATTCCTTGATAGCTTCTTTCAATACATCCTTTGAGCGCATATCCAGATGGTTGGTAGGTTCGTCCAAAATAAGGAAATTCACCGGTTCTAACAAAAGTTTTATCATGGCAAGACGACTCCGCTCCCCACCCGACAGTACCTTTACTTTTTTATCAGAAGCCTCACCTCCAAACATGAATGCTCCCAGAATATCACGAATCTTCAAACGAATATCCCCTTTTGCCACATAATCAATCGTATCAAAGACACTCAGATTTTCATCCAACATCTGAGCCTGATTCTGAGCAAAATAACCAATCTGTACGTTGTGCCCGATGGTCAGTTTACCTTCGTATGGGATTTCGTCCATTATACATTTCACCAAAGTGGACTTACCTTCCCCATTCTTTCCGACAAAAGCTACCTTCTCACCTCGATTAATAGTCAAAGTCACATCGTGAAAAACGATATGACTGCCATATGCTTTCTTCACCCCGTCACAAATGACCGGATAATTGCCGGAACGCATGGCAGGCGGAAACTTCAACCGCAAGGCTGAATTATCTTCATCATCAATTTCAATAGGAACTATTTTTTCCAATTGCTTGATACGGCTCTGCACCTGTACAGCCTTGGTAGCCTTATAACGGAAACGCTCTATGAAATCTTCTGTATCCTGAATTTGCTTCTGCTGGTTCTCGTATGCACGCAATTGCTGCTCACGACGTTCTTTGCGCAATACCACAAACTCATCGTAAGCCACTTTATAATCATAGATATGCCCGCAAGATATTTCAATCGTACGATTGGTCACATTATTAATAAATGCACGGTCGTGGCTCACCAATACAACGGCTCCCGCACTTGTCTTCAAAAAGTTTTCCAACCATTGAATGCTTTCTATATCCAGATGATTGGTAGGCTCGTCCAACAGCAACACATCGGGCCGTCGCAACAGCAACTTGGCCAACTCTATACGCATACGCCATCCACCACTGAACTCAGATGTAGGACGGTTAAAATCCTCCCGGCTAAATCCCAACCCCATCAATGTACGTTCTATCTCAGCTGTATAATTGGTACCTCCCATCATCAAAAAGCGTTCATTGTCATGGGTGAATTTCTCAATCAGTTTATGATAGTTTTCTGAATCATAATCTGTTCTATCCGCCAACTCCTGATTCATTCTCTCAATACTAGCCTGCAACTCAAAGATATGTTCAAAAGCCATCTCCGCCTCTTCCATCACAGTATGTTTATCACTCAGAATCATGACTTGAGGCAGATAGCCTATCGTCACATCACGCGGAACAGAAACACTACCTGAAGTAGGCGCCTGTATTCCTGCCAATATCTTAAGCATAGTAGACTTACCGGCCCCATTCTTCCCGACCAGCGCAATACGATCTCTCTTATTGATAACGTATGACACATCCTCAAACAGAGGCGTTACTCCAAACTCTACTTTCAAATTATCTACTGAAACCATTCGTTTTTATCCTTTTGCAAAAGTGGCAACAAATATACGGTTTTATATGTAAAAAAGACAAAATACAAGTAAATAAAAAAAGTCCTCATCCTTAACAAATAGGACAAAAGTATTAAAACGTGTTAGAAAACATATTTTTTTAGTTGTTTTATTTGCAAAATCCACTAAAACACGTACCTTTGCAACGTGTTTTTCATAGTATTAGATTTAAGGTTAACAAAGGTTGGAGCAAGGCGTTGCTCCTTTTTTTATGTCTACATTTTCCTCATACTTAAATATTGACTTAGCTCAACCAAGCAAAATTTATCTGTAATACAAAAAATGACTGCTTCATTCTCATGAAGCAGCCACCAACAAAATACACGATGTAACACAACTATGTTTTATACATATCAGTTATTTAATATCGATTCCACAAGGATTGAGTCCCGGACCACCACCACCTGTATATCCCCTACTTTCTCCTGTGTCCCATGGAGAAATCCAAAAAGCATATAAATCGCCACAAGTAACATAAAACTTCACTTTAACTATCTTGCCTGAAAGAGCAGCAAGTTTTTTACCTGATTTCCAAGTTACCAATTGTTTAGTACTGTTCAAATCATTCATTTCCTTACAATCCTCTCTGGAAAATCCCGTAATCACATTACCATTTTCATCCATTATCTCCACCTGCAAATCCTTTGCTTGTGCATTCACAAAAAAATGATTACCATCAAACTTTATTTTCTCGGTAACAAGTACCCCTTCTGTGTCTGTATGCATGGAAACGAACCCATCACGACGTAAAGTTGCCAACCCAGTAGAAGTAAATCCATCCCACATCACTTTATTCTTCATTCTTCCACTAGAATACAAATACAAAGAATCACCAACAATGAGAGGTACGCCAATAATAGACTGCATATTTCCCCAGTTCCATGCCCCTTCCGTTTCATTTACTCCCATAACAGGTTCATAACTGGGACGATAAAAATGAAAACCATCCCGACTATATCCCATCCCTATTTCATTTCTTTTCTGAATACCTAACTTACCACAGAGATCATTCTCTGGTCCTTTCCACATAGCATAGAACCCTAGCATAACACTTTCATAAGGCATAGCATCAAAATTATAAATGGCTGGACGCACATCAGGAAATTCAGGATGTGGCAGTTCCTTATCGGAAGGAGTAAACCACAAAACTATATTTTTATCCTTTATTCCTTTAGCCAATGAATGCGCCACGCTAACTGCCATCTCTGGATCTTCATTTTCCAAATAGCCTCTAGAGCGTCCGTCTGCTTTACTCCCCTGCCGTAGACTAATAGCCCATTTTTGAGTAAACGGATTATAGAAAGCAGTGGTACGATCCCCCACCGGTCCTGATTGCGCAACTCCTTCCGACCAATGAATACCATCTTTTGAATATTTTAAAATTATTTTCCATCCTCCACTATGTTTTTCCACATTGAAGAATTTGAAACGTTTTTCTGGTTCTGGACACATTTTATCGAGCCAAACTGTAGCCGCATCCCGATCACAAGTATCTACAATATTCGTACCCGGCACTATATCCATATTCACTTTTTCCCAATGCTTCCCATCTTTTGACTCCGCATAACAAGTATAAAAGCTTTGACGATGTTTGTGCATAGATCCGGCACCAGCCAAATACCACATTTTAAATTTTTGTTCGCTTTCATCATACCATATTCCATCACTGAAAGGAGCAGCATAAGGAGCACGTTCAAAAGTGTATTCCCACTCCTTATCCGGAGCAAGTACCGGATTATTCTCATAGAACATAGCCTTATGGGAAACACGCTCCATATCTGTTTCTGCAATTAAAAAATCATCAACGAATAATTGGCGTCCTAGATTTACAGAAATAACAGTCGGTTTGTTTGAAATATAAGGTAAAGACATTTCGCAACGTACTCCATCATCAATCATACTAGGAGGCCATTGCTCGGGCAGCACAATGCCATTATGCAATGTTCTACCATTCTCTTTCACCGTTTTATCATTGGAAGATGACACACAGCCGGCAAAGCAAGCTGCACATATAATATAATAAAATACTTTCATAATTATTCTATTTTTAATTACCATCCTGGATTATTTTTAGTGATATATGGATTACCCTCTACTTCATCAATTGGCAATGGAACCCATTCATTCTTATTTTCCTTAAACCCCATATATTGAGCCCTGCTAAACCTTTTAAACAAAGGATCAGTATTTTCCAATTCGCGAAAACGCTCTACTACTTTACCCCAACGAAGCAAGTCAAAGAATCGGAAGCCTTCATAGGTAAGTTCTAGAATACGTTCATCTTCAATAGTTCTCATATTAGCTTCTGTTACATGAGGTACTCCTACCCTATCGCGTACTTTGTTTATTGCTTCTAACGGGGTTATGTTTGCAGTGGCTTTCCCTCCCATTACTACAGCTTCAGCATACATCAGCAAAACATCCGAATAACGAATCATTCTCCAGTTTACTCCTTGTGCACGTCCATTAAAAAAATGCCCACCAGCATCATCTGTCGGAGGTAAGGTCCAATCCAACCATTTCCTACTACACATTTTATATCCCATTGCCAACTCATATTGTTCACCAAATGTTCCTTCCTTTGAACCCATTTCTGCTTCCCAATCCTTCCCTTCAAGAAAAGTAACCTTCATACCTTTCGGACGTATAATCTCCGATACATTATCATTAAAAACAAACGAACCAAACATACGTGGATCAGTTTCTCCTGTCACTGTTTTTGACGCTACAAATTTATCATATAACCAATTGTGCATAACCTGTGCAGAACTATTCGAATTTCTACTTCTATTCATTATACACATTTTACACCGGACATCATTGAACAACCCACTGTCCACAAATCCTGGGTTAAATCCTGTATTCAACACTCCGACAAATTGTACTTCAAAAATAGATTCATCATTATTTTCATGTGCCACATCAAAGTTCCATGAATAGTCATCTACCAATCTGTAGTTTCCACAATTACCATTAATGATTTCTGCAAAAGCCGCAGCAGCCTCATTATAATAAGTTGTTTGTGAAGTTCCATATTTGGGTTCAATACCGGATCTATAAAGATATGACTTACCCAAAAGTGCATAAGCAGAAGCTTTCGTCACACGTCCTTTATTTTTAGCATCCCAAAAATTCTTGTCAGGAAGTAAATCTTTAGCTTTGATCAGATCATCTATAATAAAATCCCAAGCCTCTTCAGGTGTTGCCTGAGGCTTATATTCATTAGGAGCCTTAGGCAATTCTTTAATCAAAGGAATATTCCTATAATTGATGAATAAAAAGAAATGTGTAAATGCACGAAGAAAATAAGCCTCCCCCAAATATGCATCCTGTAATTCTTTATTGCTGAATTCTATTTCAGTAAGACTTTCAATCATTTGGTTAGCTTGGGAAGCAGCTGTATACATTAACTGAAAAGGTTGAACCAATGAATAATAAGAAGGGGTAAACTCTTCATTATAAGCACCTGGTACTCCATAATCAGCTACCGAACACCCCTCATCACTACGAGTCAACATCAAACCAAATCCACAAGCTCCCAAATTACGAGGAGTCGAAATATACCCATAGATACCAAGAATTCCCTTATTACAATTTTCTAGTGTAGTATAAAATGAATTAACGTCTGATTGATTAGGATTCACCGCCAAATCATTAAAAATATCTTCACATGAGCCCATCATTCCAATAGTTACAAAACTGATAATGATAACTATAATTTTACGCAACATTATTTTCATACTTATTCTGTTTTTAGAAAGTTAAATTGACACCAAGATTATATACTCTAGAATTCATTGTTGCTTCATGAGGACTTTCCTGTGCTTGCCAGAAACCATCCACACCTCTGTCAAACAACACGTTTGAACTAACTTCGGGATCATACAAGGGATATTTTGTGATAGTGAATAAATTTTGTACCCCCGCATATATTCTAAATGATTCTATATGGAATTTTTGCAATAATTTCTTATTAAAGGAATAACCGATTTGTAGATTCTTGCATCTGAAATAAGAACCATCCTCCACATAGAATGTACTTGGAAGCGAGTTTATGCCAGAACTGTTTTTACTATTCAGTTTAGGAGCTTCTGCATTAGGATTTTGCGGAGTCCATGAATTATAGAAAGCATCCTTTAGGGTAGCACTATTAGCTCCTCCAAAATACCAATCATATTTCATTAAAGCAAAAATATCGTTACCTTGCGTTCCTTGGAAAAAAGCAGTCAAATCCCAATTCTTATAACCTACATTTATATTTAAACCATAAGTAAAATCCGGATGAGGATTACCAATATCCGTTTTATCATTCTCATCAATCTTCCCATCCGGTTTTCCTGTCAATACACCATTCACACTACCATTATTATCCTGAAAAATAAAATTACCATCATTATCAAAACCTTCCACCACATATCCCCAAAAGGTACCAATAGGCAAGCCCGGTTTAGTAATAGTAGGACGGTCATTAAAAGAACCACTCATCATCACCTCTGCCTTAATGGGTTGTACTCCCTCACCCAAACTCTTTACTTTATTTCTTAATGCCGAAATATTGGCAGTAACATCCAAACTCCAATCCTTCCAATTATTACGATAACCTACCGTAAATTCAAAACCTTTATTTTCAACAGATGCAGAATTAAAGACTGGCAAATCCCCCCCATTAGTCATAATGGTTTGCCCTGACGATGCTAATGGAAGTAATGGAGCAAGTAAGTCATTATTATCTTTCCAAAAATATTCAGCTGTAAAAGAAATTTTATTATTCAGAAAAGCCATTTCCAATGCTACGTTTTTAGATATTGATTTTTCCCAAGTCAAATTTTCCTGAGCAAATTTGGTTACATAACCATTCATCACACTACTTTGACCAATCTGATTTTCACCGAATACAGAAGGTATTGGACCATAAGCCGTAGAAAGGAAAGAATATGAATCTATAAAATTAGCTCCTAATTCACCATAACTAGCTCTAATCTTCATTTTACTTATCCATTCTATATTAAAAAAATTCTCTTCATGTATATTCCAACCCACTGAAACCGAAGGAAAGTAACCGACCCTATTTCCTTTAGCAAATTTGGAAGATTTATCACTACGAATACTTGCAGAAACAAGATAACGCTCCTTATAGTCATAGTTCAAGCGAGCAAAAAAGGAGAGTAAAGCTGAATTGTATTCTTCACTTGTTATATCTCCTTTCCCATTAAAAATAGTAATATTAGGACCACCCAAATCTGTAGAACCAGAACCAATCCCCATAGTTCTATAGTATTCTCTCATCCAACTTGTACCTACCATTGCGTCAATAGTATGACCAGCAAACATATTCTTATAAGTCAAAATGTTATCAATTGTATAACTAAATCGCTGTCCACGACTTTCAGATAGTGAATTAATCGTTCTGCTATAATCAGGATCTGCATTACCATTCTCATCCCAATTGGAGTCAAAAGCAATGGACCGAGATATATTATTTGTTGATATATAGTCACCTCCAAGTAGTAGCTTATAATCCAATCCTTTATATAAATTCAGTCCTATATTCAAACTACCAGTAACATTAACTGTTTTATTTCTTCGAACAGTATTGGAATAAGATGCAAACGGATTAGTAACTTTTCCTTCATTTACATAATAATCTTTACCTGCAGATACATACCTTCCCTCTACATCAGTCATTGGAACAGTAGGAATCCCCATCACCATCCTTACTTGAGGCTCCTTATTTGTAAAAGCAGCAGAAAGAGTTTCACTAACAGTCAAACGTCCTTTCTTAAACGTTCCATTGACACGTGCATTATATTTCTTAAAACCAGAAAATTCCATAATACCTTGCTGATCAAAATACCCCAAACTTGTATTAAAAGTTGAATATTCACCACCACCAGAAATTGAAGCATTCAAATTATACATAGGAGCATTTCTTAGATATGCATCTTGCCAGTCAGTATTAATATCAGGATTAGTAGGATGAATATTTTCTGGAGCTTGAGTCTGGTTTGTTGAATTTGCAACAATTTGCTTAGTATATTCGCGATGCTCATTTGCATCTAGAAAATCAAGATATTTAGAAGGAGTCTGCAAAGAATAGTTTGCAGAAATTTCAACTTTTGCTTTACCTTTTTGACCATGCTTGGTAGTTATCAGCACAACCCCATTTGCAGCGCGAGAGCCATAAATGGCAGCCGCCGAACCATCCTTCAGGATTTCTATTGATTCAATATCTGAAGGATTCAACGAATTTAGCCCATTATTAGAAAATGCACCATCAATAACATATAAAGGTTCAGTAGCACCAAATGTACCTGCTCCCCGAACAAGTATCTTGATATCTGCCCCAGCTTCTCCCCCCTTTTGCAATATTTCTACTCCTGGAGCCCTCCCCTGCAAAGCAGCTGCAACAGAATGCCCCATCTGTTTACTCAGTTCTTTTGCAGGCACTGTCGCCACGGATGCTGTCAAACTAGATTTTTTTTGAGTTCCATAACCAACCACCACCACTTCATCTAATTGTTCCAAATCCTCTTTCAGAGTTATATTCACATTCTTTTCCCCTTCCAAATTAACAGCAAGAGTCTTATAACCGATAAAACTAATAATAAGAGTTGCATTCGCAGGAGCTTTAAGTAAAAACTTACCATCCATATCAGTAATAGTACCATTAGTAGTCCCCTTTTCCATCACATTAACTCCTACGATAGGTTCTCCCATAACATCCATCACAAGCCCTGAAATATCTTGTAATTTTTTCTCGTTCAACATGGACTGTTCTACTTCCTTCTTCCGAATAATGATATTTTTATCTTTTATCTCATAAGAAACATTTTGTCCTTCCAAGATTTGCTCAATAACTTCTTGCAGTTGCTCAGCGTCTATATCAACAATCTTTTTCGTATCTAAATCCCCAGCTATATACACAAATGAATATCCACTTTTTTCTTTTAGCTCAGTCATAGCTTTTTTCACCGATACTTTATTCATTTTCAATGGTATATTCTGTGAGAAGATATTCAAATTAAGGCAAAGCAAAGCCCCGACCAATAATATGGCCTTTCTCTTGTTTTTCATAAATTAGTAATTTATTAATTAAAAAATTAAATGAACTTAGCTTTTAAAGAGAAAAATCATTAACTTTGCATTCTCTAAAAGCGCACTCACAATCGTAAGTCGAAAAAGAGATTTCATCAAGGTGGGAAAATCCCTATATCTTCCCACCTTTTCTTTTTCATCCCTTTCGTACCCCTATTACAGTATTACAGCTCTAATTCTATTCATACTTTTAATTTTAAGGTTAAACAATTTTAATCCACTCCCTACTTAATATAAAGTTATATTGTGTCCTTCAATAATATAATGAATCTTACGGGTCGCAGATAATGCTTCCAAAACTTCCTGAATATTTTGCTCACGATGAACGAAATTTCCATAGAACCTGAAAGTATTCAAAGTATCACTAGCTATTTGTATTTTCACATTATAACTACGTTCTAACTCCTTCACAACATCCGGCAACAATTCCTCATCAAAAAATAAATATCCATTAGTCCATTGTAATGCATTGGAAACAGTAGAATACTCCACATGCATTCTGCCATTCTTTTTATTCAAAACCACCCTTTCATTGGGTAACAAAAAAGCTTCTTTTTCTTTTTTCAATAAATTATTCAATGCCACTTTTCCTTCGGACAAAGAAACAATGGCTTCTGCATCATCCGGATAATCCCGAAAATTAAATTTCGTTCCCAATACCTTTACCAGCAAACTATTCGTTTTCACAAGAAATGGAACTTCTTCATTTCGTTTAACTTCAAAATACCCTTCTCCTATCAATTCTATTTTTCTATTCCCTACTCCGAATCCTTGTGAATATGTTATACGCGATCCGGCATTCAACCACACTAATGTCCCATCCGGCAAGGTCAATTTTGTTCTGGAACCAAGAGGAGCCTCCACAATGATATCCGAAAATACCTCTTTTATACTTATTCCACCCCTCCAATAAGAAAAATAAGAAACTGAGAACAATACAACAATAACAGCTGCATAACGCCAAAATTTAGACAAACAGAAATTTTCACGTTCTCTTTTATCATTCAACCTCTGATTAGCAATTCTATTTTTAAATTGTTCAAATGCTTTGCTCTTATCATATTTAACATCCTCTTTCACACTTATGGCAGAAAACCAAATTTCTTGCCGCTGCATAAAATACTTTTCATTTTCCACAGACGCAGCTATCCACTCCTTCAGTTCATGCACAGCATTTCCATCCAACTCATTACTTAAATAGGATACTATTAATTCATCAATATGTTCTTTTTCTGCTTTCATCTTTGTTGTTTCTAAAGTGAAGACGATTTATTTTAAATACAGGGTAGTCCTAAAAGAACTTTTTTCTGTTTTAACACGAAAAAAATAAAATCAAAGCAATTAAATATTTGCTCAATTCAGTCTGAAGGAAAGATAATGCATTCTTTATATGATACTTAACCGTATTTATAGAAATACCTAATTCCTGAGAAATTTCTTCATATTTTTTCTCCTCAAATCTACTTTTTTCAAAAACACATCTACATTCAACCGGTAGTTTATCTATTGCCATACGGATTTCATGCTCCAATTCACGTTCTAATAATATTCCCAAAGGATAATTATCCGACTGCAAATACTTTTCTTCAGACATCTCTTCCGGTACTAAAACTGAAAATGAAATTTCCTTTTTTTCAGATCTAGATTTCAGATAGTCTATACAACGATTACGAACAGCCTTTATCAGATAACTTCTAATAGAAATAGTAATGTTTAAAGTTTCTCTGATCTCCCAAAGGTGAAATATTACATCTCCAACTATAGTTTCCGATAAAAAATTATCGTTCAAATATTGATTTGCTACATGACATAAAAGAACATAATGATAATCATAGATGTATTTATAAGCATCTTCGTTGCCATTTTTCAGTTGTTCTACAATCAGTTTCTCTGTGTTTTCCATTTTATTTCTTTTGAAAAAGGAATAAAGTTAACGGGAACAAATTTAGAAATTAATTCTGAGTAACTTTATAAAAGAGCAAAAAACAAATCCGTTAATCTTATTATCACACCTCAAATGGTTACAATAAAGACTAACGGATTTCCCTATTCTAGTTTTAAAACTATATCCAACACCTCAGATAAAACGAATCTGAATCATCACTCCATAAAGATTAAAATCGAAAAGAACCTTATCAGCATCCTTCTTTAGAAAACGCTTTTTCCCATCTTGCCTAATCTCCGAAACTCTGTTTCCCACAGATTTCAATACCATAGTCAGTGGTTCTGTAAATAATTGTGCATTCATATCCAAATGAGGAGTTATGTTATAGCCGTTTTCTAGCACATTCAAGCGATTTTTTTCTCGTTCTTTTGTTATAAGCAACTACCTCTCTAAATGTACCCACCCATATTTCATTTTCCATAGCCTTTACCTATTCCCACAATATTTCAGGATTTTGAAAAGCATTATATCCCTGCGATATTCCATGTATCATTGCCAACTCCCCATCTACCGGAGCTTACCAAGCTTTCCACCCATTTATCTAAAGACGCAGGAGTCGATTTCAACTTATCTCCCCCGATGTGATATTGTTCAGTACATGTACCTACCCCTGTTCCTATCAAATGTATAACTAATAGCACACACTCTGTCACCCTTATAAGGTGCCACATAAACATCTTGTGTGAACCCGTTATCCCTGATCTCAGCCCCTGTCTGTTTCACCAATTCTATTCGAGGCGATGATTCCGGCATAGAAACATGCTCTTCATATACTCCCGGACGGACAAGTATAGATATTGTTTTCTTGCTCCCACCAACTGCCGCATTCACTGCTTCCTGAACTGTAAAGAAATCCCCACTCCCATCTTTCGCCACCACATAATCATAACGTCGCACATATTTTGCCAAAGCCGGCACTTCTTCCATCAAAGCGTCCACAACCAACCCGGCAACTATACGTCCACCATATATATTCAAGTGAGTATTGTCAATTTTCCCTTCCGGATAAAATTCATATTGTCCTGCTGGAATCCACATAAACAATTTTCTTGAATTCTCGACTCCCATACCGGTAACCAAGTCATGGGTCAATTTATTCAAATCAATAAAAGGTACATTCATTTCTCCGGCCACCCGACGGGGAGATTCCAGATATTCCCCATGGGTATCAACCAATACCGGACCTTCTTTTTCATAACTACCCTTTATCTCCGTCACACCTTTAGGAAGGAAATTACGACGAACTATAGAATTGAACAGTACAGGATTTCCTCCCTTAGCACGTGTTTCATTCACAAAACGTCTTAAATTATCATCAAAGGTACTTCCGGGCTCTGTATGTAATGTGGCTCTAGGTTTCTCATCATTATGTCCGAATTGAATAAATACATAATCACCTTTATGAATTTTAGAAAGCACTATGTCCCAACGTCCTTCATTGATAAAACTGAGTGAACTTCGTCCATTCATAGCGTGATTATCCACCACAACCTCTTCCGTAAAATATCCGGGAAGCATTTGTCCCCAACCACGCTCTATATTACCATTCTTCAGACTTTTATTCGCCATGGTAGAATCACCAATCATAAAAATAGTAATGGGGTCTTTTCTCTCAGCAATAAAAGCCGATAACAGGAGTAAAGCACATAAAACAAGTAATACTTTTAATTTCATGTTTTTCATATACATTTTATAAGTTAAAAGATTTAGGCAAAAGTAAATAAGAACAAGAAAAGAAACCATAAAAAATGATACAAGAATATAGAAATTTGTTCAAAATCAATAGTTCAATTACTCTTTCAGTAAATAAGAACTAATAAAAAAATGTTCAAACAACATCAATTTGCCATTTGAACATTTTTTCAATTCTTCAAGTTCATATCGAAACATTGGAGGTTCTCCTAAATAGACAAACTCTTCCAAAAAGACAAAAAAATGAATGTCCAACTGTCAGAATGATGCAGGCAAAGAAAGTAACTGATACATCAATGTATGTGCCATACGTTCTTGACCATTGGTATTAGGATGCAAACGATCATAGCCCGAATCATAGAAATAAATAAGTTGTTCTTCAATCATCGGATTCATACCTGTAACCGAATTAAAATCTATTACAGGAATTCCCCACAAATTACCTGCTTCCTTAATGCCCTGTACATAAGCATCCACATATTCTCCGCATTTATTCTGATAGCTTTCATCCGGTTGTACATTCTTTTCGCCGAATTCCGCTAAAGAACGATGCAATGGGGTCAACAAAACAATTTGTTTATCGGGAAACAATTTTTTCAAATGACTCAAACCAATATTAATACGGCCTTTATACGTATCATTCGTCATTATAGGAACACGCCTTTTACGCGTTTCCAGTTTTTTAGTTTCACCACGGGCAGCCATCACCTGCTCTTCTTTCTCTGTAAACCAAGTCCCGACAGGTACACTGCTATTAAAATCATTTGTCCCCATCAAAACCACGATGGCATCAACCTCTTCTCCATGCTCCTTTTTCAATTGTTCTGCCTGACGGGGTACATCATTCCATTGACGTCCACTCACTCCATACACATAAGGAGTGATATCCAACCATTCTTTCAAAAAATCCCAATACTTTTTTATGTTATCTCCATAACAATTGGGATCAGTTATCGAGTCTCCTATATAACCAACCTTTTTTCCATACCATGGATGCCGGATATAACCTTTATTACATGATTCTTTTCCACAAAGAAACGTTTCCTGTCCGTGTAACAGCAACGGACATGCTAATAAAAGAGCAAATACAATAAACTGTCTGTTTTTCATAAGTAACTGTTATTTTTTCAATCAGTAAAGTGACATCAAAGATATAAAATAAGAAATAGAAAAACAGCTATCACATACTTTTATTTTCATTTGCCCTCTTCTATCATTCATAAGACAAAAAGTCCGAAAGGTCATAATAAACAAAACTTTACATTTTTAAATTAATTTGTTAACAAGGTGCGATATATTTATAAAGCATGTTATAAAACGGCGAAATACAGACTAAAAACTTGCTATTATAAACAAAGTCCGTATCTTTGCAATGTGTTTTTCATAGTATTAGATTTAAGGTTAACAAAAGATTGGCTGTCTGGGATAGATAGCCTTTTTTTATGCTTTAAAACAGGAGAATTTCTTCATAAAAATTCAATATCCCAACAATAACATTCTTCAAATGCCACCCAACCAAACACAACAAAAGTGAATAAGAAAAAGCAATACGTATATCTATCCATCGAGGCAATTTATGAATTACCTAGTCTTAACTAACGTTTATCCTATATATTTTTTGATTTATTTCAATAAAAGAAGACACTCTCATCACTGAGAATGTCCCCTATATTTAAACGAAACTTTAAAGAGAATTATATACTTCAAATCTTATCTTCTATTCCACCATACTCGTTGCTCACGGCTATCATCACCATTCAAATCTGCTTTCACGGCAGCTTCATAATTTTCAAGATTACCTTGATAAATTTCGCTATCAAATTGATGGCGATAAGGGATGTGATCAATCGTTGTACAAACCGGACCGACTTCTAGTTTCGGAATATCAAAACGACGCCAGTCAGACCATGCCTCAAAACCATCAGCCATGAAGCCACTGATCCAGCGCTGAAGAGCAATTTTATTAATTTTATCAGCATCAGTACCCGTATAAGCAACTGCTTCCTGTACCAAATATTCATCAACACCTTCGGCTCCCCATTGTTCAAATGATGCCTTCACACCGGCTGCATAAAGTTGGGCAGGATCAGCCTGAATCCAGCCACGTTGAGCAGCTTCAGCCTCGATAAGTAGCATACGAGAAGCAGTAATAATAGGGAAAGTAGAGGTTACCTGTGTAAGCGAAGGATTATAAAAACAGCAGACTTTATTCCACGTGTTCACATCTGCAGACTCAATACCCAAAGGCATACCTTGGTATTTATCAAAATTCTTCAGGTCTTCATCTGTCACGCCTGTCTCTGCCTGTGTCTTGCCAAAAGGAATCAGCGAACAAGTAGAGAACAGACGGTTGTCCTTCAATTCCTTCAACTGATCTACATAATACTTATTAGGAACAAAATTATAATTATAGTTTACGCCATTATAATATAAATATCCCACAGTATTGGCCTCAAAAGTATAATTCAAATTATAGGCATTTTCTTCAATACCGCCATCAGCGTAAGCTTGAGCAAAACGCGAGCGTCCTTCGGCAGGATCCACATCTGCCAGTTTTATAGCAAGCATCATACGGGTAGAAGCATTCAGTTTCTTCCATGCACGAATGTCACCA
>ERZ507035.401-NODE-401-length-22512-cov-5.078149_pt1 | contig 22512 bp, 23 predicted proteins | sample MGYA00512873_ERZ507035 | MGnify/ENA metagenome assembly ERZ507035
TCTGCCTTTCAATCGTCGGGCATGGCCAGAAGGCCAATGCCCTCCTCTTTCAAGGCACCTTGCTCGCCCAGACGGGCTCTCGCTGACTTTTTCTCTACCCGCAAAGCTTTAGGGACTCAGCGGCTTGTAATGCCGCTGGCATATGCCCAGATAAAACCTGCCAAAATTAACATCCCTTTTTGGTAGGTTTTAGAGCTCTACACTTTCGGCGCCGTTGATGTTCAGGTCGCGCTCGTAGAAAGCGGTGAGGGCGCGGATGGCGTACATCACGTCGCGCACGCCGCCGGTCTCGTAGCTCGAGTGCATGGCCAGCTGCGGCAGGCCCACGTCTACGGCGTGCATGCTCGCCTGCATATTGGACAGGTTACCGAGCGTGGAGCCGCCGGCCATATCGCTCTTGTTGGCGAAGGCCTGCGTGGGCACGTCGGCGTCATCGCAAATGGCCTGGAACACCGCGCGGCTAAAGGCATCGGTGCAGTAGTGCTGGTTGGCGGCCTCCTTGATGACGATGCCGCCGTTGATGACAGGGCGGTTCACGGGGTCCGCATATTCCGGATGGTTGGGGTGGACGCTGTGGGCATTGTCGGCAGAAATCATGAAGCTTCCTGCAGTCATGGCCATGGTTTCATCGTAGGAGAAGCCAAGGGAATAGGACAGCCTCTGGAGCACGGTGGCAAGGAAGGGGGAACCGGCGCCCTGGGCGGTGCCGCTCCCTACTTCTTCGTTATCAAAGAGGGCGTATACAGATATATGTTTTTCTTTTTTGCCCCGCATGAATCCGCGGAAGGCTGCAAAGGCGCACTGCAGGTCATCCAGTTTCGGAGAGGAAATGAATTCCTTTTCTTCTCCCCAGATGGTGCCGGGCACCCGGCTGTAAAGGTAGAGGTCATGGGCCACAATATCTTCTGTCTTCACGTTGGCGGAAGCGGCAATGACGTCCATAAAGGAGGTCTTTTCCGTGGCAAGGCCGTAGAGGGGAAGAAGGTCCTTCTGCACATTCCAGTCCTTCTTGTGGTTTACGTTCCGGTCCATGTGGATGGCTACGGAAGGAATGACCAGCATGGTGCCGTCTACGGCTGCCAGCTTCTGGGCCAGATGGCCGTTCTCACGGACAATGAGCCGCCCCGCCACGGAAAGGGGCCGGTCCAGCCAGGTGGACATGATCATGCCGCCATAGCCTTCTACGTTCAGCTTCACGTAGGGGCCTTCCTTAATTTCCGGATTTTCCTTGATTTTAAAGCAGGGGGAATCGGCATGGGAAGCCATGATATGGAAGGAACGGGCTCCTTCTTCCGGTACCGTGAAGGCGATGAGGGCGCTGCCGTTTCTGGTGACCACATATTTCCCGCCTTTTTCAATGTGCCAGGGGTCCTCTTCCCGGATTTCCGTAAATCCGGAATAGAGGAGGGCTTCCTTCACTCCGTGTACTGCATGAAATACGGAAGGGGAGCGGGCGATGAAATGAATGAGGTTTTCACCTACTTCTACTGTTGTTTCCGGCTTTTCCGCATTCATTATTTCTTATGGTTCACCTTTCTCTGGTATACGGCTTCTGCCATCTGGGCTCTTGCGCGGATGACAGGGTTATTGGTATTGATGGAGGTGGGGGTGAAATTGCTGGTATAGTGGAGGGTATTTGTTTCCTTTTCCATTTCTACCACCTGAATGGTGCCGGCCGTGCGGTCATAGGCATAGGTGTAAGTACAGGTGCCGCCGTCGATGGCTTCCACAGCTACGAAATGGAGGATTTCGTGGCCGTTGGTAGTGGTCTTGACTTTGGTTTCGTCCATGTCGATGGAAATGGTATCGTTATATTTCCAGTAATTTTCAGCAGAAACAGTCATGGAGCCTGCAGCAATGGCAGCAGCCAGGCCCAGGGCAATCATCATTTTTTTCATAGGGCTACTCACTTTCCCGGGAAAAATCAGTTCCCGTTACCATAATGAAATCTATATTATTATAACATATGAGAAGAAAAGACAAAAAGAGATTCAGGAAGCAGCAGAATTGTAACCGCTGCCTGCTGCCGGTCTTTCGCGTCTTCTCTGCATTTTCCATGAGGGGTTAAAGTTCTGTGCACAGGATGCCTGCCAGATTCATAGCCCGAGGCAGCGCCGCCACCTGCTGGACCTTTCCCCTATGCTATAATAGACAGTAAAGCAAAAAAAAGGAGGGCCCATCATGAATTACGGATTTATTGTTTCCTATGATGGAAGCCGCTATGAAGGCTGGCAGCGGCAGACGAGGACGAAGGACACGATCCAGGGGAAACTGGAGGACACGCTGGAGAGGATTACCGGGGCCAAGGGGCAGGTGATCGGTGCCGGGCGGACCGATGCCGGTGTCCATGCCCTGGGGCAGTATGCCAATGTCCATCTGCAGGAGGAATATGACCTGAAAATGCTGCAGGATGCATGGAACCGGGCGCTGCCTGATGATATTTCCATTCATGGCCTTGCAATCAGGGATGAAAGATTCCACAGCCGCTTTTCGGCAGTGGAAAAACACTACCGCTACTGTATCCGGGTGGGGGCGGAGAAGAATGTATTCCGCCGCCGCTATGTGTGGCAGCTGGGAGAAGCGCTGGATGTGGAGGCCATGAGGCGGGGCGCCGCTTTTCTTACAGGGACCCATGACTTTACCTCTTTCTGCGGCAACAGGCATTTCAAGAAATCCGCTGTCCGCAGCATCTCTGATATATCTCTTTCCCTTTCCGGCGGCGAGCTGATTATAGATTATCGGGGCAGCGGATTTCTGCAGAATATGATCCGCATCATCACCGGCACCCTGGTAGAGATAGGGGAAGGAAAGAAGAATGCCGGGCAGATGCCTGCCATTCTGGAAGCAAAGGACCGGAGCGCGGCAGGATTTACGGCGCCGCCCCAGGGACTGGTTCTGGTGGAAGTGGTCTATTGATTTCGGAAAGTCTGTATTTCATGTATGGAGGATGGTATGCGGGAAAATTTACCAACCATTGAGCAGATGGAGTGCTTTATCATCTATGGGAGGGCAGGCAATTTCGCCCGGGCTGCCAGAGAAGCCAATATTACCCAGTCTGCTTTCAGCGCCCAGATCAAGCATCTGGAGTGCGTTCTGGGAGTGAAGCTCATTGAACGGTCTCCCCGGGGCAGCCATCTCACCGAGGAAGGGGAGCGTTTTCTTCCCCGCATCCGGAAGTGGATGGAGGGACTTCGGGAAATCGTGGATGATACCCGCCTGGCAGTGGAAGAACCGGCAGAGCTGAATGTAGGCATTCTCCGGTCTCTGGGGGATATCCAGATGAACCGCCATGTGGCCCGTTTCAGGGAACTTCATCCCAATCTGCAGCTGAATGTTTTCGATATGCCCACTTACCAGATCCATCAGGCCATGACCGAAGGCAGGCTGGACGTAGTTTCCACCTACTTCGTGGAAAAGAGTCTTCCTGACGGGGCCAGTCTGGAAGACTATGCCATCGTCCGCTTCTGCCGGGATAATATGGTGTACTACGGGCCCCGCATGGATATGGGGGATCAACCGCTGACCAGGGAGGAGATTTTGGAGCGTCCCCTGGTACTCTACCCGTCCAGCTATTACATGAACCGGATTTATACGGACTACTTTATAGATATTCCCATGAAATACCGGATTTCTGCCAGGCTTTCCTCGCCCTATGCCATTATCCACTACTGCCAGGAAAATGAAGCCGGCGCCCTGCTGCCGGATCGTCTGCTGAAGACCCTGGGCCATAGGGAAGGGATTTATCCCCTGGAGGTGCCCCTTCAGGCAGAGGGCTACCTCATTTATCGGAAGGACCATCCGGCAGCCCGCCTGATACAGGACTATGTGAACCAGATACTGGCCAGCTTCCAAAGCAGTACCATAAAAGAAAAATGATTCAGCCTCCCCTTGGGTGTTATCGCTTTTCGCGATAACACCCATCTTTTTTATCTGTTATACAAGAAGGGGAAAGGCTTGTATAATGGGGTCTGTGTTTCGCAGAAACCCTGCGAAAAGAACGTTTTATTCCCATGTACTGCAAGAAAGAGGTTGATTTTTATTATGGCAGTCAAACCACGTTTGTGGACCCGGGGGTTCATTCTGGACACCCTTGTTAATTTCCTGATTTACATTATTTACTATATGCTGGTGGTAATCATCGCTTCTGAAGCCATCTCCTCCCTGAACGCCACGGTAAGCGAGGCGGGACTGGCGGCAGGCATCTTCGTACTGGGCACCCTGGCAGCGCGTCTGGCAGCAGGCCGGTCCGTTGAAATTTACGGCCGCAAAAAGATGCTCTACGGCGGCATCCTGTTCTACCTGGTAACCACCTGCATGTATTTTGCTGTCGATTCCCTGCCCCTCATGTATGGAGTGCGCTTCTTAAACGGCATTGGCTACGGCATTGCCTCCACCGCCACCAGCACCATCGTATCTGCCATGATTCCGGAAGAACGACGGGGCGAAGGCATCAACTATTATGCCCTCAGCATGAGCCTGGCAGCTGCCATCGGACCCTTCCTGGGCATGATGATGCAGCAGTTCTTCTCCTTCCGCATCATTATTATGTTCTGCGTGGCCGTGGTCCTTGCCTGCCTGGCTGCTGCCTTTGTGATGAAGGTGGATGAAATCCGGATTACCGAAGAACGCCGGGCCCAGCTGAAAGAAATTTCTCTTTCCAGCTTCCTGGAACCGAAGGTCATGGGCATTGCCATTGTAGGCTTCTTCGTAGCCCTCTGCTACTCCAGCGTCCTCAGCTTTCTGGCCACCTATGCGTCTGAACTCCATCTCATGACCGCCGGCACCCTGTTCTTTGTGGTTTATGCCCTGTCTGTCACCATCATCCGTCCCGTAGCAGGCGTCATGTTCGACAAGAAAGGCGAAGACTTCGTTATGTATCCCACCTTCCTGTGCCTGGCAGTGGGCCTTCTGCTTCTGTCCATCACCACCAGAAGCTGGGAAATGCTTGTGGCCGGCGTCTTTGTAGGACTGGGCTACGGCACCTTCATGTCCAACGGACAGGCCATCTGCGTGAAACTGGTAGACGAAGTCCGCATCGGCGTGGCCGTATCCACCTACTTCGTCATGCTGGACCTGGGTCTTGGCGTAGGCCCCTACATTCTGGGCGCCTTCAAAGGTCCCCTGGGCTTCTCCGGCATTTATTCCCTGGTAGGAGTAGGCTCGGCCGCCTGCGCCTTCCTGTACTACGGCCTCTATGCATGGCGCCGTAACCTGCGCCAGAGCCATGAAGCCGGTTCTGTAGAAAAAGCATAAGCCCAGAAAACAGGCGAAGAAATACGCGGGAAATGGTAATCATTTCCCGCGTATTTTTTATGGAGCGCTGTTCCCTGCGCGGGACAGCAAGATTTACCACCACAGGAAACCTTTTTCAGCTATAAAATCATTTCTTCAAAAAAAATTTCAAAAAATGCTTGACATATGATGCATCCGTTGGTATACTACATAAGTCAGTCAACCACTGATGAAAACAACAAGGCGCTGGCCGCAAGGCCAGGAATAAGCAGCATGGAGAGGTGTCCGAGCGGTTTAAGGTGCATGATTGGAAATCATGTTGACGGCGAATACCGTCACGGGGGTTCGAATCCCCCTCTCTCCGCCACAGCAGAAGCTCTGTCAGAAATGACAGAGCTTTTTTCGTGCTTCTCCGGAGAAAGGGACGGTTATCCCGGAAGGGGGCTGAAAGGGCGGCAGATATCATTTCCCTCTGCCTCTTCTGCTATTTATATCTTTCAGGGCCCGGTGTCCATTAGAGATTTCCATGATTTCCATGATGGCTGCCTGTCCAGGGGACAGCCTTTTTCTTTTCTCCGATTCCTCTATGAAATTTTCAGATGGCAGAATGGGAAAAAGGGTATATAATGAAGGTGTAATTCTGTGTTTTATGGAATACTATTTTGGAAGACAGGAAGGGATTATGATGAAGATTTCACAGAGAGCATTAAGCTTAACCACTTCTCCTATCCGCAGGCTGGGACCATACGCTGTAGAAGCGGAGAAGGCAGGCAAGAAGATTTATCATCTGAACATCGGCCAGCCCGATATTGAAACACCGCCCCAGTTTATGGAAGCCATCCGCAGTTTCAATAAAAAGACGGTAGCCTACGGCCCTTCCCAGGGGGACATGCACCTCATTCACCAGATTCAGAAGTATTATAAAGAGTGGGGCATGGAGTACAGCGAAAAGAACATTTTTATCACTTCCGGTGGCAGTGAAGCCCTGGAACTGGCAGCTCTTACGCTCTGCGACCCGGGGGACGAAATTCTGGTGTTTGAACCTTTCTATGCCAACTACAATTCCTTTGCCAAGATTGCCGGCGCCCATGTCAGAGCGGTTCCTACCAGCGCTGAAACGGGATATCGTCTGCCGGACCAGGAAACGGTGGAAAAGTACATTACCAACAAGACCCGCCTCATTCTTCTGACCAACCCCGGCAACCCCACCGGTGTGGTATATAACAAGAAGGAAATGGACATGATTGCGGCGGTGGTTAAGAAACATGGCCTCGCCCTTATCGCAGATGAAGTATACCGCGAATTTGTCTATGACGGCGCCTACACCAGCTTTGGCACCTATGACGATTTGGCAGACAACCTCATTATCGTGGATTCCGTATCCAAGAGGTACAGCGCCTGCGGTGCCCGCATCGGCTGCCTGCTCTGCAAGAATGATGACTTTACCACCCAGATTAATAAATTCTGCCAGGCCCGCCTCTGCGTGCCTACAGTGGAGCAGGTGGGAGCAGCCGCTCTCTACGATACGCCGAAATCCTATCTGGAAGCGGTGAACCAGGAATACAAGAAACGGCGCGATACCATTGCTGCCGGCCTGGCTGCCATTCCCGGCGTCATTTCCTCGGACCCCAAGGGCGCCTTCTATGTGATGGTGAAACTGCCGGTGGATGATGCGGAAAAATTTGCCATCTGGCTTCTCAAGGACTTTGACGAAAACGGGGAAACCGTGATGATTGCCCCGGGCAACGGTTTCTATGCAGAACCGGGCAAAGGGGTGGATGAAGCCCGCCTGGCCTATGTGCTGAACTGCGATGACCTGAAGAAAGCCATCCATCTTCTGGGAGAAGGGCTGAAAGCCTATCCGGGAAGAAAAATCTGATTAGATGAAATCAAAAAGGCCATGAAAAATGGATGCCCATTTTTCACGGCCTTTTTGATTGCAGTTTACTGGTTGGCACAGGACGATGGCGGTTCATGGCGGCAGGAAACTATTTGCAGAGTCTCTTCTCTGTGATATACAATAGGGCAAAAAGAAAAGGCAGGTACAACCATGGAGAAATTATATTTTGCTTCCGATTACATGGAAACGGCAGCGCCGGAAATTATTGAAAGACTGGCGGCACTTTCAGGAAAGAAATTCACCGGCTATGGATCCGACGAGATATCGGAATCGGCCAGGGAGAAAATCAGAACCGCCGCCGGAACGCCGGAGGGAGAGGTGCACTTCCTGGTGGGAGGCACCCAGACCAATGCCACTGTCATTGATACCATGCTTAGGCCCTATGAAGGGGTCATTGCCGCCGCCACAGGCCATGTGTCTGTCCATGAAGCAGGGGCCATCGAATACGGCGGCCACAAGGTGCTTGCAGTTCCTGCGGAAGAAGGGAAAATCAGGGCCAAAGACATTGACAGTCTGGCTGAAACCTACTGGAACGATGAGAACCATGAACATATGGTCATGCCTGCCATGGTTTATATTTCCCAGCCCACTGAATATGGCACTCTTTACAGTTTGGAGGAACTTCGGGAAATCAGCGGGGTATGCCGGAAATGGAAACTGGCGCTCTACGTAGACGGTGCCCGCCTGGCCTATGGCCTTTCTGCCCGGGGAAATGACGTGACCCTCAGGGACCTGGCAAGTCTTACTGATGTTTTCTACATCGGCGGCACCAAGTGCGGCGCCCTTCTGGGAGAAGCAGTGGTATTCCCGAAAAAGGGAACCGTGCCCCATTTCTTCACCATGGTGAAACAGCACGGTGCCCTTTTGGCCAAAGGCTGGGCAGCAGGCCTGCAGTTCGACACCCTCTTCACCGGCGGCCTTTATGAAAAACTGGGCAGAAACGGCGACGAAATGGCGGACCGCATCCGGCAGGCCCTGGATGAAAAAGGATACATCCAGGACGTAAGAAACAGCACCAACCAGATTTTCCTGACTCTCACCCACGAAGAAGCCCGGCGCCTTTCCGAAAAAGTGGAAATGGGATTCTGGGAAAATAAGGGAGACAAAGTGGTCATGCGCATCGCCACCTCCTGGGCCACCACCGAAGAAGAAACGGAAGCACTGATCAAGCTGCTCTAAGAGAAAGAGGGGAAAATTTCTTTTCTTCATTCCCCTCCTGCTGATTCCGCCCACGCCTTCGGGCGTTTCTTCCTATGGTATAATAGTGGTGGAGCGCCTCTAAATTATAGAAGGCGCCAGTTTGTATAAAACCATACAACCGCCCTGCGGGCGAGGAAATGCAATCCCCCTTTGGTGGCTGGCGCCACCACCTTGCCCGGTGGGAAGCATGTCACTGGATTCGCGGGTCGCGGGGCTCCCCTATGAATCCAGTTCCTTTGACACCCCCACAGTTCGGTGGGGCGGCAAAAGGAAAGCGCCTTAATGGGCAGGCTAGGTGTCCCGTGCGGCTTCCGAGGAATATTCTCTTAACGATAGACAGGGGGGGCAAGGGGGTGCATCGTTAATAGAGTATAGGGGTGCATCGTTATTTGTATCAAAAAGACCTTCACACTGGACTTCCACACGAAGAAGGTGGTGAAGAACACGGGGCAAGTCCCCAGCTACTTCGTGGAGCAGAGCCATCCCGCCATCATCGACCCTGTCACCTTCGAGATGGTGCAGTCGGAGGCAGCGCGGCGCAAGCGGGAGGGAGGCAGATACAGCGGCGTGAGCATTTTCTCCGGGAAAATCAAATGCGGCGAATGCGGCGGCTTCTTCGGAGCCAAGGTCTGGCATAGCACCGACAAGTACCGCAGGGTCATCTATCGTTGCAACAACAAGTACGACGGGCATAAATGCCAAACGCCCCATGGGTAATATGCCGGTGGCATATTACCGAGGAGGAAATCAAAGTAGCCGTCGTCACGGCCTTTAACAAGCTGGTGACGGAGCGGGCTGGCGCAAACGTCGCATCACGCTCCTGCGCCAGCACTAGCGCATCCTACGCGTCGGAGGAGATTGCTGCCAACGCTCGGCTCGTCCGGCAGACGCTCTGCGATACTGCGGAGTTGGAGCGGGAGAAAGCCTCCTTGGGGCAGGAGCTTGCGGTGCTGGTGGAGATGACCCAGAACTGCATCGCCGAGAATGCAAGGATTGCCCAAGATCAGGGCGAGTACCAAAAACGCTACAACGGCTTGGTGGAGCGGTATGAGAAAGCCAAGGCACGGTTTGACGAGGTGATGGAGGCCATCGCAGAGCGGTCAGCCAAGGGCGAGAGGCTGGCGGGGTTCATCAGGACACTTGAGGCGCAGACCGAGCCTGTGGCAGAGTTCGATGAGCGGCTCTGGGGTACGATGGTGGATTATGTGACGGTGGGCGTGGACGGCGGCATGACGGTGGTGTTCCGCGATGGGACGGATATACTGGTTTGAATACTTGCACAGTGCAGACGGACGTCTTTCCATACGGTGAATAATTATTGGTGCATATCAGCGCAAATAAGGCAAGACGCAGTCTGTATGGTTTTTAGCCTCACTGATGAATTTTTGTACGGCAGAGTTTTTGTTTAGGGCAGAGTCTTTGCGATAGTATATGCCCATTGGCGCACGGGGAGATTCATCCCAAGGCAGAAAAGCAAGTTCCTTGTGAGGCAACGCTAAATGCTCGGGGATAAGCGCAAACCCCGCACCCGTCAGCGCCAGATTGTAGGCTTCGCTGATGGTAGCGCAGAGAATATTGTCCAGTTCATCGTTGACGGGAATGATGCGGTGGCCACGGGAAAAGGTATGCTTCAGAAGATACGTCGGTATGGCAATAATTTGACGATGAGGCCATAACCCCGAAGAAGAGACGCTTTTTTGGCGTCTTTTTTTGCATTGGAGAGCAAGTGCATGCGCCTTGCTCACGACGCAGATAAAACCATCGTCATGGAGCTTCACAAAATGAATTGCCTCGTCAGAAAATTTAGCATCCTTCATGCCAATGACCAGATCAAGCTGATTGACAGCAAGGCGGTGCAGATTGGCATCTGTTTGGTCGAGGGTAAGCTCCGGCAAAATGTTGTCCTGCGTCTCAAGCAGTGGAGTGAGGATTTTGCTGATGAGCCAATTTGCGTGGGAATCGGCGTAGCCAATTCGCAGGACATTCCGCTGACTTTTGTGAAAGCTCTCCATCCATTCTTTTGAGCGGTAGTAGATTTCGAGGATTTGCCGTGCATCGGGTAGGAACTGACAGCCGATTTGCGTCAGCGTCACCGAACGGGTGGTACGCTGAAAAAGCTGCACGCCCAGCTCGTTTTCCAGACTTTTGATTTGACGGGAGACGGCGGGCTGCGTCATGGAGAGCTGCTCGGCAGTCCTGGCGTAGTTCAGTGTCTTTGCGAGGGTGGCAAAGCATTCCAACTGTTGCGTGTTCATGGAAATCACCTCACCCCTATTATAACATGTCACATGGATTATTGATACGCCTGGCGTATCAATAATGCGAAACTTGCATTTCACAACCATGGCTGTTCCTGTTATTATGAACCTGTCGAAAGTTAATGCCAGCTAAAAGAAAGGATGATTCACATGGCACTCAAGAATTTAGCAGCATGGAACAAGAAGGCAACCATGAATCTGACCGGCTCCTCCTGCGGATCCGGCGACAAGATTATGTCCGTGGCTTGCGGTTCCGGGGATAAGGTATTGCCTGCCGCTTGCGGTTCCGGCGACAAGGTCGTGCCGACGGCTTGCGGCTCTGGCGACAAGGTCGTGCCGACGGCTTGCGGCTCCGGCGACAAGTAATTTTGGTGTTCTGGTGGGCATGAATGTCCCCGTGGGGGCGTAGGTGCAAAATACACCTACATCCGATGACAGGAAAAAGCAGGGAGGGCGGTCGAGTGAAACCGTATTTTTCATTTCAGTGGCATATCACCGATGATTGCGATCAGCGCTGCAAGCACTGTTATATTTTCGCCGAAAGCAAGGAGAAATGTATCAGCAGAATGACGCGGAAGCAGATGACGGCTGTGCTGGAAAACTGCGAGGATTTTTGCGAAACCTTTGACCGTCGGCCCTACTTCTACCTGATCGGGGGAGATCCCATCCTGCATCCAGATTTTTGGTGGTTGCTGGAAAAATTCCGGGAAAGGAGCATTCCTTTTACTATCATGGGGAATCCCTTCCACCTGACGGAGGATGTATGCAGATGCATGAAGGAATGCGGCTGTGTGCGCTATCAAATGTCTATAGACGGTCTTCAGGAAACCCACGATTGGTTCAGGAAGCCGGGTTCTTACAAAACTACTCTGGAAAAAGTAGCCTTGCTGAATGGAGCAGGAATCCGCTCCATCCTCATGACCACCGTTTCTGGGAAAAATATAGACGAAATACCACAAATTATCGATGCGGCAGTGGCGGCGGGAGTGAAGGTCTATACCTTTGCCCGATACTGCCCCACAAGCGAGGAAAAGGGTACCAATATCACGCCTCGGCGTTATCGGGAACTCTTGGTCGAATGTGACAAGAAATTCCGCGCCTATGAGGAGGCCGGCTGCGAAACTTATTTCCATCGCAAGGACCATCTTTGGACGCTCTATGATTACGAAGAAGGAAAATTTACGATTCCAGAGGATGCGGAGCCTGATATGATTTACGGTGGTTGTAACTACGCAAGCGGGCATTTGACGATACTGCCAACGGGGGATGTCTATGCCTGTCGCAGGGTGCTGGACAGCTGCGTAGGCAATGCGCTGAAAGACAGGCTGACGGATTTGTGGGTAAACGAGCTGGAAGATTATCGGGAATATGATAAATTTGCCAAGTGCAGCAAGTGTGAGCTGAAGGCATGGTGCCGTGGCTGTCCCGCCGTAGCATCTGCCAATTCCGGCGGAGATTTTTATGCCGCCGACCCGCAATGCTGGAAGGAGATTTGAGAGATATGGATATACTCACGCTGATGGAGGAACGCCGTTCTATTCGGAAATACCAAGACAAACAAGTTCCAAGGGAACTGGTGGACAAGATTGTGGATGCAGGGCTTTATGCCCCGAACGCCGGAGGCGGTCAGCGCAGTATGATTATCACTCTGCACAATGCGGATTTGGCGAAGAAGTTGGGCAAACTGAACTTCGCTGCCTTTGACCGCAGTAAACTCCTGGGCGGACATGTGTCCGATGAGCAGCCCTCCATCATTGATGATGTGAACATCAAGAACGGCTTTTACGACGCCCCAACGGTCTGTGTAATTTTCGGTCAAAAGGACTTTCCCTTCAATGTAGCGGATGCTTTCTGCATAGCGGAAAATATGATTTTAGCGGCTCATTCGCTCGGGGTCGATTCTTGCATCGTTTCCCGTGCCGAGGAAACCTTTGCCCTGCCGGAAGGCAAGGCGTTCATGGAGGAATGGGGCGTGTCGGACACGATGGAGGCCAAGGCTTTTGTGACCTTGGGCTACCATGCGGGAGACTATCCTATGGGCAAACCCCGCAAAAAGTGCCGGAATATTGTGATTGAGTAGTTTATGGGGGAGATTTTTCGATGAGCTTGATTAAAGGAATGCATCACGCTGCCTTGCGTTGCTGCGGCAAAGCCGAGATGGACGCTGTCATCACATTTTATTGTAACGTGCTGGGCATGAAGAGACTTCGGAGCTGGGGCGAGGCCACAGAAGCCGGCGCCATGCTGGATACGGGCAGCGGCGTGATTGAGCTCTTTGCCAACGCCGAGCCGGGACGCAAGCCTGGATAGGTTGACCATATTGCCTTGGCTACCGACAAAGTAGACGATTGCATGGCGGCGGCAGCTAAGGCAAATTACAACCGCATCCGTAAAACGAAAAACTTCCGTCTGGACAGGGAAAAATGTATCGGCTGCGGGCTATGCGCCAGACAATGCCCCCTCGATGCCATTGTCATGCAGGAAGGAAAGCCAAAGTGGGTCAAGGAAAAATGTACCCTGTGTCTCGGATGCTTCCATCGTTGTCCGGCGGCAGCGATTGACTACGATGGCGGACTGTGCAACGGGCAGTATGTCAATCGTCATGTCACGCTGGATGATTGAAAGGGGGATAACGATGAATTACAGGCAAATGGGTGAGCGGGTTTACATCCGCATCGACAAAGGTGAGGAAATTCTCGCACAGATGGTGGACGTGTGCCGACAGCTTCACATATTCGCCGCGACATTTCAAGGCATCGGGGCTTGCGGCGAGGTGGAAGTAGCAACTTATATCCCGGACAGGCAGGAATTTCTGCCCCATGTGCGGAATGGTATGCTGGAGATGATTTCCCTCATGGGAAATATCGTGACCGGAAGGCAGGGGGAATTGGTGCAGCACGCCCATGCTCTCTTTTCTGCCTTTGATGAAGCAAAGGGACGTGTAGACTATCTTGGCGGTCATTTGAAAAAAGCGACGGTGCTCTACACAGCGGAACTGGTTCTTGTCCCTGTGCAGGGCGGCAAGATCGGGCTGAGATATGATGCAGCTACGGGAATTGATGTCTGGGATTTGGAGGCATAGGTATGATTTGGCAAAAAATGCTCTATGGGACTGGCGCACTTCTGCTGAGTACGGCGATTCTGCTGGCGGGAAGCATGGAAATAGGCGAGGCGGCTGAAGCCGGGAGCAGCAACGCACAGGATGTGCTAGTGCGGGCGCAGGAGCGTGATGCGACGTTTGCGCCCGCCATACGCTATTTTATGCAAGCGCCGGGAGCCAAGGGCAGCGATACGCCCTACGGGAACAATACGGTGGCAGGGCATTATGTGCAGGCCGGTGATGCCAGAATTTACTATGAGATTTACGGCAAGGGGAAGCCGCTGTTTGTTTTTCACGGCGGCGGCGTGGGTACGCCCTATGAAATGGGGCAGATGATTGACAACTTACGAAAAAATTACCAAGTGATTGTCGTGTCCACCCGCGGACACGGACGCTCAGAAATCGGACATTCGGAGCTGACCTATGAGCAGAAGGCGAATGATATGCTGGCGGTGATAAAGGAAGTCACCGATGAGCCAGCCATCCTGCTGGGCTTCAGCGACGGCGCATACACGGCCTACAAGGTCGCTTCCATGTACCCGGAATGCATAGAGCGCATCGTGGCCATCGGTGCAGGTACACTCAAGCCAGGTTTTTTCAGCGAGGAAATGAAGGTAGCGGATTTAGAGAAAATAGATGCAGCTTTTATAGAGCAGCAGAAAAAAATCATGCCGGAGCCGGAACGCTATCAGGAATTTTGCACGAACTATATGAAATTCTGGAGCAAAATGGAAGTCGGCGAAGATTTCCTGCGGACGATTGAATGCCCGGTGCTGTTGATTGCCGGAGACGAGGATGACCATGCGCCTTTGGTGACGATGGTGGAGGCAGAGCAGTATATCCCAAAAGCCAGCCTATGTATCGTCCCCAAAGCATGGCACACGGCATTTCTTGATAATTTTGATGTAACATGGACAGAGATAGAGCAGTTCTTGCAAGCGGATAAAGCAAAGCTAATCGGCAGCAGAAAAGTGGAGTATAACAGAAAATAATGTGATATAGGTTTTTTGGGGGGGGGCAAAATCCCCACCGAGGGGGTGCAAATGCCCCCCCTTCTCTTTTTTCGGAAGCCTTGTCCCGTGCGGCTTCCGAGGCATACTCGCTTAACGATAGGCAGGGGGGGCAAGGGGGGTGCATCGTTATCTTGTATCAATATGATTGGTAAAGAGGAACTCCTCATCACCATCATGAGCAGCCTGGCACAGGAAGAAAGCCGGAGCATCTCGGAAAACGTCACCTGGGGCCATCGGAAGCGGTTCACCGTCAACTTCCTGACCAAAGAAACAAAAGTGAATGAAAGGGAAGTGCCACAGTACTATGTGGAAAATAACCACGAAGCCATCATCAGCCCGCAGGTCTTCGACTGGGTACAGGAAGAAATCAAGCGGCGGCGTGAAGGCAGGGGACGTTACAGCGGCGTATCCATCTTCTCCAGCAAAATCAAGTGCGGCCAGTGCGGAGGCTGGTACGGGGCCAAGGTCTGGCATTCGACCGACAAGTACCGCAGAACCATCTACCGATGCAACGATAAGTTCAAGAGCCATTGCAAGACACCACATCTGACAGAGGATGATATCAAGGAAGCCTTCGTCCGGGCCGTCAATCAGCTCATCGAAAACAAAGCGGACGTACTTGACAGCATCACACTGCTGAAGGAACGGCTCACTGACACAGAAGACTTGGAAGAGGAGCGGGACAGGATAAGCACAGATTTGAACCTGCTGGCCGACAAGATACAGCAGCTCATAGCCGAGAACGCCAGGGTCGCGCAGAACCAGGATGATTATGACCGGAACTACAACGAACTGGTCAGTCGGTATGAAGCAGCGAAGACGCAGTACGACAAGACCTGTGAAGCCATCCAGTATCGCAAGGCCCGGAGCCGTCAGATGGACAGCTTCATCAAGGAGCTTAGGAATCAGGATCTCATTAAGGAGTTCGATGCCCGGCTGTGGGGCAGCCTGGTGGATTTCATCACAGTGTACAGCAAAGACGATATCCGGGTGACCTTCAAGGACGGGACGGAAATCAGAGCATAAGCAGGAAAAAAGGATTACGGCAGAGAATCCAAGAGGAAACGCAGGATTCTCTGCCGTATTTTTGATGAAGAAAATCGGAATATGATATAATAGTAAGGGTTTCAGGTGTGCGAAGTTTGAGTGAGATATAAATGTTTGGCGAAATATTTTTGCGTGATGGCCCTCTCTGCCCATCGGCAATACCGATGCTATCAAGCCCCTTTAAAATACTAAATTATCAAAAATTCGTTTTGCCGCCTCCGCAATCATAGCGTCGTCAGATTTTGCATTTTTTTCCGTGCGGCGCGACATTATCGCCATGACAATGGGTTTGCGATTGGGCGGATAAATCACGGCAATATCATTCCGCGCCCCATAATCGCCTGAACCGCTCTTGTCGATAACTTTCCAACCTTGCGGAGTTTCTGCCTTGATAAGCGTGTCGGTTATGGAATTGTCGCTCATCCAATCAATCAGCAGTTTTTTCTTGTCGTCGCTCAAAATATCGCCGAATATATAGACTTGCAAATTTTTTACCATCTGTCTCGGCGTGCTAGTATCACGATTATCTTTTGGATTGAAAAGATTAAGTTCAGGTTCATTTCGCGCAGGTTTGGTAGTTTTGTCGCCAATATTTTTAAGTGCCACCTTGAAATTTTCCACGCCGCCGATCTCCTGCAAAATTAAATTTGCCGCCGTGTTGTCACTCCACCTGAGCGATGCCGAACAAATTTCCGCCAGCGTCATGCCATCAGCAACATGGTCTTTGGTGATTGGCGCGTAGGACAAAATATCTTCCGCCGAAAACTTACGAATTTCATTCAAATCGGAGGTATTTTTTTGTCTTAGCAATTCTGCAGCCGTAAAAACTTTGTGTGTCGAGCAGTAGGAAAAACGCGTATCAGGTTTGTAGCAAATTTTTTTTCCATTCTCCATGTCAACGGCGTAAACACCAATCACGGCGTTATATTTATTTTCCAGATCAGCAAGATTTAATTTCTGCCGCGCTTGACAATCCTGAAGGCAGAAAACCATCAAGCCACAGATTATCAAAAACAAAAAACAAAATTTCTTCATAATAACCTCCTACTATCTGTTGAACGACCCGCCAAATTCAACGGGTCGTATTGGCTCAATAGAGCGTGATCATCAGCAATTAGCACTCTTATTGCCATTACTAATACATCACTTCATACAATCAAAGATGCAGTCACTTGCACTTGTCAACAAAAATTGGACACAAAACTAAAAAAATCAGGCATAAAAAACGAATCGATGTACAAGATTCATCAACTTTTCTGACATCCTTCAAGCTTGTTAGACAAACCATGCCATCGATAATGCAGACGAGATCAGCAGATGGGCGTGTGACGTTCCCGATACTGCTTCGGCGTCAGGTAGCCTAAGGAATAGGCTGGCCTCTGTTCATTGAAGAAAAGAATGTAGTCATCCACCTCCTCCTTGACCGGTTTCTCGCCGGTCACATGCAAGTCCATGAACAGCTCCGCCTTGATCCATCCATTGATGGACTCCATAGCGGCATTGTCTGTGGGGGTCCCGGCACGTGACATGGATCGGGTGATGCCGTACATGGGCAATAGCTCGTTGTAGGCTTTGGAGGCGTAGACCGATCCCTGGTCAGAATGGAGAACCATTTGGTGCTCCGGATGCCGTTTTTGCCACTCAATCAGATTTTCCAGTCCGCTGATGTAAGTCATGCGATCACCGCGTTTTGCAGAGAGGGAATGACTGACAATCTCATTGTTCCATAGATCCATATAAAGAGTCAGTTTATGGTAGATGCCTTTCACATAAAAAGCGGTCATATCACTCACGATGCACTGCATTGGCCCATCGATCTGCATTTCAGACATGAGCAGGTTGGGAAATATCCGCGCTGGATCGCCAGCCTTCTTGTACCTGTAGTGCTTGGATTTGCTCTTGATTCCCGCAATCCTACACATTTGTGGGCATAGGGATCGGACAGGACAATCTCTTTGTCCAACCGTATCTTGGCGTTCAGCCAGCGATAGCCGTGCGATGGATACTTCCAATGGTACTCCTGGAACAGCAGGACGTTGCTCAAAAGGCGCTTTTCTTTGCCCGACGGCTGAGAAAGATGTTTTTTCCAAGCGTAGAAACTGCTCCTCTGGATGCCCATTGTCTTGCAAAGAAGCTTCACCGGAATTTCTCCGGATAGTTCCATGATTACTTGATAATCTTGTTGCCGTACAGAATTACAGTACCATCCCCCTTCACCTCGTAGCCTTTTTTTAGCCGTGCCTCGGTTATCTTGGCCTTGATTAGTTCCTGGATAAGTTCTTCCTTTGTCATCGCCTTCAGTTCATCCAGCTCTGCCGGAGCTTTCTTGAACGAGGGCGCACAGATGCTTCTTCGTCCCTGCTTGGGCGGCAACTGGTTGGCATCCCGGTACATTCTCATGTAATTCCGTGCCGTCTGCTCATTGATAACGTATTCCTCTGCAGCTTCATACCGGCTGATTTCGCCGTCGTAAATGCGGCGGCCAATGTCCAATCTCTGTTCTTTTGTGTACTTCACGGCAAACCTCCTGTCCTGTGAGGGAGAATTTCTGTCCGATAATTAATTTCGTACTATCCGTACAGTATACACCGTATGTCCAAAAATTACCCCCTCCGTGTCCAATTTTAGTTTACCACTTCAAGATTCACCACAAACCAAACACGAGAGGTGCTACGTGATGTCTCAATTATACACCAGTCAGCCGACAATTAACAGACTCCTGACGACTTTTTCTTCCTTGTTCCCATCTGCGACGAGACGGACGCGCCATCTGCTGGCGTGGTTACTCATTGCTCAACTGGCTCTGGAGTCGGCGCCGTCGGTGCGCTGCCTGTTCCGGCAGTTCCTATCGAAGCAGACGGACGCATCGCTCAACAGCTATTACCGCGCCCTTGGCAACGGCCTCGTCACGGATGCATCCATTCGCCAGGCCTTGGCGCTGCAGGCGCTTGCCATAGTGCCAGAGGCACTGCGGCAGGAGCCTATCCTGCTCAGCGTGGACGACACGTCCATTGCCAAGTGGGGCAAGCACTTCGACGGTGTAGGCATCCTGTACGACCACGCCAAACACGATGGCAAGTCCTATTTCAATGGGCATGCCTTCGTCAGCCTGACGATGAGCGTGCCGGTCCTCCATGAGACCGCAGGCAAGCAGCAGATCCGTTATATCGCGGTGCCGATTGGCTACGTCATGAGCAACGGCGAAGCCTCGAAGCTGACACTTGCCTGCCAGCTTCTCGATGAAGTCATGCCAATCCTTGAAAAACGCCAGGTCATCCTGCTCTTCGATAGCTGGTACGCCAAGCGCGAGTTGCTCGCACATGCTCTCAGCTATCCGAATCTCAATGTGACCTGCAATGCACGCCACGATACGGCCATGTTCGAGTTGCCGGATTCGACGGCAGGCCGTCGCGGCCGTCCACCAAAGTACGGTAAACGCTTGATGCTGGACGAGATTGCCAATGATCTCACGAATTACCTTTGCCGGATGGACAACTATTTTGTTGCTCACCGTCTGGTGAAAACGCGCATCTTTGGCGACCATACCGTCCATGCCTATGTGACGCTGAGCAAGAGTGGCTCCTACCGTCTCTTTTTCAGCACCATAGATCCGATGGCGCTGCACATGAGCATTGCTTGGCAGGAGAACAAAGGGCTCCGCAACACCAGCTCCAAGCATATGGCGATTTACCCGCTCAAGCTCTACAAGCTCCGCTGGGGCATTGAGACGAACTACTACGAGCAGAAGATGTTCTGGGAGCTCGGCAGCTACAAAGTTCGCACAAAGACTGCGATTGAGCATCTGCTGAACCTAACGAATTCCGGGCACGCTCTCATGAAGATCCTGCCGTATGAGGACGAGCGGCTGAACACCTACCGGGACAAGAGCCCGCAAGAGCTGCGGCACGCGCTAAGCCAGCAGATCCACAAGGAAGTATTTTTCGCCACTTTGGTGTCCAAAGCCCAAAGTAGCATAAATTCAAGCACATTGCTCAAGGCTTTGCAAGCATTGGCTTGGGGCGATGAGCAAGCGGCTTAAAAGCTGTAAACTGTTGTATAATAGTAGAAAATTATGGAACTCAGGGACGGCAGGTGAAGCGACAATGGAACGGATTGAAGGAACAGTTACAACGGCAATATCGTATGCCAAGAGTATCGATGAGAAAGCGAGGGAACAAATCCGCCGCATGTGCAGCTATGAGCTGACGAAGGGGAGCCGGGTGCGGATTATGCCGGACGTCCATGCCGGGAAAGGCTGTACGATTGGTACGACGATGACAATCACAGACAAGGCAGTACCGAACATCGTCGGCGTGGACATCGGCTGTGGCATGTATACGATTGCTCTTGACAAGCAGCCGATTGATTTTGCCAGACTCGATGAAGCGGCTCACATCGTACCTTCCGGGATGAATGTCTGGCCTGAGAAACAGGCTGACTTCAATTTGCAGCGGCTCTATTGTTATGACAAGCTGAAAAAACTGTCTTGGATTGCCTGCAGTATCGGTACCCTGGGAGGCGGGAATCATTTCATCGAGGTCGATAAAACCCATGATGGTCGACATTATCTCGTCATCCATACAGGAAGCCGGAACCTGGGAAAACAGGTGGCGGAGATTTATCAGCGCATGGCCGTTGAGCTGAATGCCCATGATGAAACACTGGAAGAACGGCTCCAGCATATCATAGCAGAATACAAGGCAGCAGGACGGCAAAAAGAAATCCAGAAGGCCATCCAGCAGGCGAAGTCAGAACAACGCAGAGAAAAGCTGCCGGAAGATCTTTGCTTTGTCTCCGGAAAATACCTGAGGCAGTATCTGCATGATGTGGCTCTTTGCCAGCAGTTTGCTAGACTGAACCGGGAGCAGATTGCCAAAAAACTGCTGGAAAGAGCCGGCCTTCAGCCCGGCGAAGCGTTTCATACCATTCACAACTACATCGATGTCGATGAGATGATTCTCAGAAAAGGAGCCATCGCCGCACATAAGGGTGAAAAGGTTCTCATTCCCATCAACATGCGTGACGGAAGCATCCTGGCACTCGGCAAAGGCAATGCCGAGTGGAATTACTCTGCCCCGCACGGCGCAGGCCGCATCATGTCCCGTACCCAGGCAATCAAAGAGCTTTCCCTCAAGGAATACCAGCAGGAGATGGCAGGCGTATATACAACATCGGTAAACGAAGGTACCATTGACGAGGCTCCTATGGCCTACAAATCCCTTGACGATATCTTGGATGTCATCGGTGACACCGTGGACGTTATCGACGTGATGAAACCAGTCTATAATTTCAAGGCGGCAGAGGAGAAGCATTTCTAAAGCATCGGGAAGTGAAGTGACATATATGGAAAAACTAGGGTGCATGAAACGGATTGATGACTTGCGGTCTATCTGGCCGCATGAGGAACAGGATTTTTCAAAATGGCTTGCCCAAAAAGAAAATCTGGAACAGCTGAGTGATGCCATTGAAATTGACCTAGAGCTTGAGGAAACGGAATCTCCAGTAGGAAGTTTCAGTGTAGACATCTACGCCCGCGAAAGCGGGAGTTCCCGTGGGATTATCATCGAGAATCAGCTGGAAGATACCGACCATGATCATTTGGGAAAAATCATTACGTATGCGGCAGGGAAAGACGCTGAAATTATAGTCTGGATTGTCAAAAGGGCTCGTGATGAGCATAAACAGGCTATCGGATGGCTGAATCAGCATACGGATGAAAATATTGGTTTTTTCCTGATTGAAATTGAACTCTGGCGCATTGGGGATTCGCTGCCAGCACCACGGTTTAATGTTGTAGAACGTCCCAACGAATGGGCAAAAACGGTGAAAGCTGCAGAAACCCTGACGCCGCTGCGGAAATTCCAATTGAACTTCTGGCAGCAGTTCTGTGACTATGCCTTCGATAAAGACAGTAAGTTCAGCAAGAGCTTCTCATGCAGAAAGGCTTTCGCGACCAATTGGTACAACCTGAGTACCGGCGTATCGTCTGTGGTGGTAGAATTTACAATCAACACATCCCGCCATCGGGCGACAGCGGGCTTGTATGTTGCCAAGGGGAAGGATTGGTATAGGCAGCTGAAAGATAATCAAGATACGATAGAAAAGGAATTAGGCGCTTCCATTGAGTGGTCAGAAGGTGAAAAAGATGGACGTATGCTTTTGACCAAGGAGCTTGATGCGGCGTTTGATAGAAAAGAATATAAAAACTACTTTGACTGGTTCATGGAAAAAGCACTTCTGCTCAAGAAGATAGCCAATCAGTACAACACCGATTGAAGTGAACACGGGGGTGTTCAAAATCCCTGCTATCGTTCGATTGTATCAAATACAGACACCTTTGAGACCCCGATGGCGGAATAGTTGGCTTTCTGAACGATGCGGCTATCTTCACGGACGTTGACAGGGTCAAAAATACCAGGTTTATTAGCAGGAATCTAATTTACACAAAGGATTTTACACTCTCGGCAGTCGGGATAGCGATAGAGTATCACATCGCTGCTCAGCCCCGTACACCCTTTTGCCACTACGTGGCATTTCACCCATAGGGAAGCGTGTCACTGGATTCGCGGGTCGCTTCTCTCCCCCATGAATCCAGTTCCCTTGCCACCTCAAGGGGAAACAAGAAATTTGAGGAGAAAAATAGAGAGTCATATACTTCATGTACCACTCCGGCATCCCCCTTTGGTGGCTGGCGCCACCACCTTTCCCCCGCAGTTCGGTGGGGCGGCAAAAGGAAAGCGCCTTAATGGGCAGGCTAGGCGC
>ERZ507035.426-NODE-426-length-21350-cov-5.884715_pt1 | contig 21350 bp, 18 predicted proteins | sample MGYA00512873_ERZ507035 | MGnify/ENA metagenome assembly ERZ507035
ATGATGGTCAAGGTGCAGACTCCCTGCCTGCTGACCTGCATCAAGGAGCTGAACGACCCCCGCTACATGAGCGTGAACGGCATCTTTACCTGCTACGACAAGCCCATGGAAGTGTTCGATTACAACGCACTGAAGGACGATCCGCTGATCGAGGTGGACACCATTGGCCTGAAGGGTTCTCCGACGAACGTCTTTAAGTCCTTCACTCCTCCGCAGAAGGGCGCAGGCACCATGCTGCAGGGCGACGATGTTGCTGCCCAGCTGGCTGGCATCCTGGCCAAGAAGCACCTGATCTGATGAAAGGAGCATAGGATTACAATGGCTGATTTTAACGAATACAAGGGCGTCTGGGTCTTCTGCGAGCAGCGCCAGGGCGCACTGATGTCCACTGATTTCGAGCTGGTGAGCGAGGCTCGCAAGCTGGCTGATGAGCTGGGCTGCGAGGTCACCGGTCTGCTGCTGGGCGACAACGTGGAAGGCATTGCCAAGGAACTGGGCGGCTATGGTGCCGATAAGGTCATGGTCTGCGACAGCCCCCTGCTGAAGGATTACACCACCGATGCATACGCTAAGGTCGTGTGCGACATGGTCAACGAGTACAAGCCCGAAGTCCTGCTGATCGGTGCAACCAACATCGGCCGCGATCTGGGTCCCCGCTGCGCAGCTCGTCTGCACACCGGTCTGTGCGCTGACTGCACCCATCTGGACATCGATATGCCCATCTACAAGAACTTCCTGCGTGAGGCTTCCACCCTGCCTGAGGAGCGTATCGAGAAGCTGGGTACCGTGAAGATCAACGGTCAGGATCACGATGTCTCCCGTGACATCAAGATGACCCGTCCCGCTTTCGGCGGCCACCTGATGGCCTCCATCTTCTGCCCCCGCTTCCGCCCCGCCATGGCCACCGTGCGCCCCGGCGTTATGAAGAAGCGTGAGTTCTGCGCCGACTGCGCCGAGAAGGTTGAGATCCTGCATCCCGCTTTCGAGCTGTCTGCCAGCGACATCAAGACCGAGGTCGTGGAGACCGTCAAGGCTGCCAAGAAGCTGGTGGACCTGATCGGTGCCGACTTCATCGTGTCCGTGGGCCGTGGCATCAGCAAGGATGTCGAGGGCGGCATCAAGCTGGCCGAGGAGCTGGCCGAGGTCTTGGGCGGCGTCGTGGGCTCCTCCCGTGCCTGCGTGGACGCCGGCTGGATCACCGCTGACCACCAGGTCGGCCAGACCGGTAAGACCGTCCATCCCAAGGTCTACGTCGCTCTGGGTATCTCCGGCGCCATCCAGCACAAGGCTGGTATGCAGGATTCCGAGTGCATCATCGCCGTGAACAAGAACGAGTCCGCTCCCATCTTCGAGGTGGCTGACTACGGTATCGTGGGCGACCTGTTCAAGGTCGTGCCCGAGCTGATCGAGTCCATCAAGGCTCAGAAGGCTGCCAAGTAAGGTTCGTTCCTTATTGACACGGATTCCCCCTCCGGTTATACCGGAGGGGGAATTTTTGCGCGAAAAACTGCGGATGAGGTGCTGCGGCAGGGAGGTCTCCTTCGCAGCAAGTCATGGGACCGGGGACCATTTGGGTGAGAAGGAAGAAGCGCTGCGGGTGTGGACCGCAGCGCTTCTTCTGCGCACGGAGAGGAGACGTTCAGCCCACAGAGAAAAGTGTGAATTAATTGTTAATATCAAGTAATAGCCATAAAATCGACGAATAAAATGTTCCAATTTCGGACATTTTTGTAAAACTGTATAAGACCGCAGGGTTGACTTTCCTGGGGCGGGGGACTACAATACCATACTGTTCAAGGAGTAATTTCAAAGGAAAGGGAGGATGAATCATGGAAAAGATTCTGGCAGTCGCCATATTCGTGGTGATGTTCGGCTTCATCATCTGGGACCGCTTTCCCCGTCAGTGGGTGACGCTGATCAGCGGGGCGCTGGTTCTGGTGCTGGTGTTCGGCCTGTGCATGCATGACGGCGGGGCCATCTGGGAGACGCTGAACCTGAGCTGCTTTGCGCAGAAGGGGTTCTGGATCGGGTCATCCGAGTCCAGCACCGGCATCAACTGGTCCACCATTGTGTTTATTGCCGGCATGATGGTGATGGTAGAGGGCATGGGCCATGCGGGGATCTTCCAATGGCTGTGTCTGAAGATCGCGAAGCTGGTGAACTATCGGACGGTGCCGCTGCTGCTCTGCTTCATGGTGATGTCAGCGCTGCTGGCTATGTTCATCGACAGCATTACGGTGATCCTGTTCCTGGCTGCCGTGACGGCGGAGCTGGCCAAGACCCTGTATTTCGACCCGGTGCCTATGATCCTGGCGGAAATCTTCTGCGCCAATCTGGGCGGATCGGCTACCATGTGCGGCGACCCCCCCAACATCATCATCGGCACGTCCCTGGGGCTGAGCTTCTTCGACTTCCTGGGCAACACCGGCGTTATCGCCGGGGTGTGCCTGGTGTTCACGGTGGTGTATTTCTTCCTGTGCTTCCGCAAGCCTCTGGCCGAAAGCGAAAAGAACCGCCCGGCCAATGTGGTGTACCCCGACGCGGCGTCGGCAGTGAAGAACCGGGCGGGCTTCTATGGCTGCGGCACATCGTTCCTGGTGGTGGTGGTCCTGCTGATCACCCACGCCCAGACGGAGCTGACGGTGGCCACCATCGGCTGCATCGCCGCAGCGCTGATGAGTCTTGTGACGATGCTGACCAGCGGAAGAAAGGCTGCCGCGGGGCTGTTTGCCCGGGTGGACTATAAGACGCTGCTGTTTTTCACGGGGCTGTTCGTGGTGGTGGCCGGGCTGGAGCGTACCGGCTGCCTGGGCGTGTTGGCGGACGGCATCGCCAGGCTCAGCGGCGGCAAGGCCGTTGTGATGGTGGCCATCATCCTGTGGGTGTCCGCTGTGGCCAGCGCCTTTGTGGACAATATCCCCTTTGCGGCTACCATGGTGCCGGTGATCCAGGCTATGGCCCAGACCCAAGGCGTTGACCTGCACGTTCTGGCGTGGGCCCTGTCTATGGGCACGGATCTGGGCGGCAGCGCAACGCCCATCGGAGCCTCCGCCAATGTGGTGGGGACGTCGGTGGCCGCCAAGAACGGACATCCTGTGACCTGGGGCAAGTATTGCCGGTACTGTGCGCCGGCTACCATCATGGTAATGGCGGTGTCTATGGTGTGCATCGTGGTGCGGTACATGTAAACAGGCAAAAAAAGAGGACCTGAAAAAGGTCCTCTTTTTTTGCCGTAATTGCTTATTTATCCTTGGAAAAGATTTTGAAAATGTCGTCGTAGGCGCGGTCGATGTTTTCCCGGGCGGTGCTGGCCTCCCGGTCCACGGCGTCATTGAGCTGCTGGGCCTGCTGAGACATCACCGGCTGCTGGGGCACGGTCTGCGTCTGCTGTACGGGCTGGGCAGACTGCACGGGCTGAGCCGGTTGAGCGGGCTGCTCCGCCTGGGGCTTGTTTTCGGCGAAGCCGGTGGCGATGACGGTGACGCGGATCTCGTCCTCCAGGGACTCGTCAAAGGTGGCGCCGAAGATGGTGACGGCGTCGGGATGAACGGCGTCCTGGACCAGGCTGGCGGCCTGCTCCACCTCCTCCAGGCCGATGTCCATGGAGCCGGTGACGTTGATCAGGACGCCGTGGGCGCCGTTGATGGACGTCTCCAGCAGAGGGCTGGAAATAGCCATCTTGGCGGCCTCCTCGGCCTTGCCCTTGCCGGCAGCACGGCCCACGCCCATGTGGGCCAGGCCCGCGTCCTTCATCACCGTGGTGACGTCGGCAAAGTCCAGATTGATGAAGCCGGTGTCGCGGATCAGGTCGGAAATGGACTGCACCGCCTGGCGCAGCACATCATCGGCGATCTCAAAGGCATTGGCAAAGGTGATCTTCTGATCGGTGGCGTATTTCAGGCGCTCGTTGGGGATGATGACCAGAGAATCCACCCGGCTGCGCAGCTCCTCGACGCCCTTTTCCGCCTGCATCATCCGGCGGCGTCCCTCGAAGGAGAAGGGCTTGGTGACTACGCCTACCGTCAGCACGCCCAGCTCACGGGCGATCTCCGCTACCACAGGGGCAGCGCCGGTGCCGGTGCCGCCGCCCATACCGGCGGTGATGAACACCATATCGGTGCCCTCCAGGGCCTTGGTCAGCTGGTTGCGGCTCTCCTCGGCGGCCTTCTGGCCCACCTCGGGGTTGGAGCCGGCACCCTTGCCGTGGGTCAGCTTCTCGCCGATCTGAATTTTATAAGTAGCACTGGACGCATTGAGCACCTGCTTGTCCGTGTTGACGGCCACGAAGTCCACGCCCTTGGTGCCGCTGCGCACCATGCGGTTGACCACATTGTTGCCGCCGCCGCCGACGCCGACGACCTTGATATTGACCACATTTTCGGGGCCGGTTTCCATTTCAAATGCCATGACGGTTCCTCCTGCCAGTATATATCGAAAGATGATCGTATGCAATATAACGTGCTTTTTCTATTGTATAACGGATTCAGTGACCCGTCAAGGGGCGGGGGATGATTTCCCGGAAAAAGTTGCGGTTTAGCCGGGAATGAACCGGGCCTTGCCGTCCTTGTCCCACTGAATGGTGCCCTGGTCGCTGCCGTCCAGACGGCCGATCACCGCCGCCAGGTAGCTCAGGCGGTAATCAAAGTCGTCGTCCTTTTTCAGGACCACGTCGAAGCGGTCCAGATAGCGCAGGGTGATGCGGCTGGGGTCCTCCAGGTCGATGGACTGGACGCTGCCGGCCATGTCCTTGCTCAGCAGCTGCTGCCACAGCTGCCGGAGTGTGTCCCATTTGTCGGCATTATCCGGCACGGCCAGCCGGTTCAGCTGGGGGGATGTCAGGGCCAGGCCCGTGACCAGGGGGTAGGACTCCCCCTGGCCGGGCTGGAGCTTGTCGATGAGCTTGCCGCTGCCGTTGAGAAGCCACACCGCGCCATCCTGCTCCAGGGCCAGAGGGTGGGCGCACTCGGTGATCTCAATATGCAGGGCGTTGGGCAGCTGGCGGCGGATGCGGACGGACTCCACATAGGGCAGCTGCTCGGTAATGGATGCGGCGGCCTGGTGCTTGTTCAGCAGGAACAGGTTCCCGCCCTGGCGGATGCCGCTGGCCTGAAGCACCTGCTGCTGGGAATAGCGGGAGGTGCCGGTGACAAAAATCTGCTCCGCCTTGAAAAACAGGGACAGGGCCGCCACAATGGCGCCGCAGATCAGAACAAACGTAAGAAGTCTATAGAGAAACGCAAGGCTGCCCTGCCGCTTCCGGCGGCGGCTGCGTCTGTGCTTGCGGGGTTGGGTCATTGGAAGCTCCTCCCTCTGTGATATCTGTGTGTATGTGGGCCCCCAGGCGGGCCAGGTCGCCGGGCAGGTCGCTGTAGCCCCGGCGGATGTGGTGGAGGTGCTCCACCGTGGTGACGCCGTGGGCCTGGAGCCCGGCAATCACCAGGGCGGCTCCGCCCCGAAGATCCATAGCCCGGACCCGGGCGGCGTGGAGCCGGTCAACGCCGCATACCACCGCCACCCGGCCCTCCAGCCGGATGTCGGCCCCCATGCGCACCAGCTCGGGCACATGGCGGTAACGGCTCTCGAAAATGTTTTCCACGAATACGGTGGTGCCGCTGCTGCGCAGCAGCGACGCCATCAGCACTGCCTGGGCGTCGGTGGGGAAGCCCGGATACGGTGCGGTGCGAATGGGACTGACGGCCCGCAGATGCCCGTCGGAGGTCAGCCGGATGCCGTCGTCCCGGCAGACCAGACCGCAGCCGGCCTGGCGCAGCACACCGGTAACGGTGGACAGGTGGCGGTAGTCTATGTCACGGAGGAAGATATCCCCGCCGGAGGCGGCTGCCGCCGCCAGATATGTAGCCGCCGCGATGCGGTCCCCCAGAATGCGGTGGCAGCAGCCATGGAGCGGCTCCTCCGCGCCTTCGATGACCACGGTGGAGGTGCCTGCGCCGTGAACGCTGGCCCCCAGCTTTTGCAGAAAGGCCTGCAGGTCCACGATCTCCGGCTCCCGGGCAGCGTTGGAAACGGTGGTGACGCCCTTGGCACCGATGGCGGCCAGCATGGCGTTTTCCGTGGCCCCCACGCTGGGGATGCTCAGAACGATCTCGGCCCCGGCGAGGCCGGAGGCGGTGCAGTCCAGGCTGCCGCCCTCCTCCCGGATACAGGCACCCAGGGTCCGCAGGGCGGACAGGTGCAGGTCGATGGGCCGGGCCCCGATGGCGCAGCCGCCGGGGTACGACAGCTCCGCCTGACCGCAGCGGGCCAGAATGGCCCCCAGAAACACCACAGACGAGCGCATGCGGCGCATAAGCCGGTCCGGAATGTCCCAGCGGGTCAGCGTGGAGGAATCCACCTCCAGGTCCGGGCCGTTCCAGCGAACGGCGCAGCCCAGGTGCCGCAGGATGTCAATGGACGTGTCCACGTCCTCCAGATGGGGACAGCGCTGCAAAACGCAGACGTCCCCGCTGAGAATACACGCTGCCAGAATGGGCAGCACGCTGTTTTTTGCCCCCTGTACCGTCAGGTCGCCGGACAGGCGGCGTCCCCCTTCTATCATCAGGCTCATATGCCCCCGCCTTTCATAGCTTTTTCCCGCTATCCTATGCAGGGGGTGGGGCAGGGGGTTACTTGCGGATGCTCATGACAGTGTCATAGAGACGCTTTGTGGCGTCCCGGATGCCCAGCTCCGCCATGCCGCGGCTCATGTCCGCCTGGCGCTGGGGGTCACGGAGAATGTCCCGGGCCGTCCGGTAAAGCGCTTCGCCGGAGGCCTCCGATTCCAGCAGCACCACGGCTCCGCCGTGCCGCTCCAGAATCCGGGCGTTCTTCTCCTGGTGATTGTTGGTGACGTAAGGGGAGGGGACCAGGATGGCCGGAGTGGCCAGGGCCGTGATCTCGCTGATGGTGGAGGCACCGGCCCGGCAGATCACCAGGTCTGCCGCCCGCATGACGGGAGCCATGTCATAGATGTACTCCCGGACGTCCAGCCCGGGGACATGGTCCAGGCCGTCTGCCCGCAGGCGGGCGGTCATGGCGGGGTAGCCGCTTTTGCCCACGCCGTGAATGTGGTGGAAGGGCATGCCGTCCGCCGCCTCCAGGCGGAAGAAATCCTCCATGTGGGCGTTCATATGACTGGCGCCCAGGCTGCCCCAGAAGGACACCACCAGAGGCCGGTCATCGGTCAGGCCCAGCTTTTCCCGGGCCTGGGTACGGGTCAGGTCAAAGAAGTCGCCCCGCACCGGGGTGCCGGTGACGACGATCTTGCCGGGGCGGCGATAGTGCTGGCGGCACTCCTCGAAGCCCACCATGATGCGGTCGGCGGAGCCCTCCAGCATTTTGGTGGTGAGGCCCGGGACCATGTTGGACTCGTGGACCGCCGTGGGGATGCCCATGCCGGCGGCGCATTTTACCACCGGATAGCTGGCATAGCCGCCGGTGCCCACCACCAGATCGGGACGGAAATCACGGAGAATGGCCCGGGCACGGCTGCGGGACCTGGCCAGCATGGCCAGGGAGTTCAGGTTGTGCCCCAGGCCGCCGTGGCCCAGGGAGCGCTGAAAGCCGCCCATGGGAATGCCCCGGAAGGGGTAGCCCGCCTTTTCCACCAGGTCGCGCTCCATACCGTCGGGGGTGCCCACAAACAGAAACCGGGCTTTGGGGTCCTGCTGCCGCATGTATCCGGCCAGAGCCAGGGCGGGGTTCACATGGCCCGCCGTTCCGCCGCAGGTAAAAATCACTTTCATTTTGCCGCGCCTCCTATCCGTTCTGCGGCGCAGGCATCTGCCGCGAAACGCTGAGTACGATGCCCATCTCCGCCAACTGGCACAGCAGGGCCGTGCCGCCGTAGCTGAAGAAGGGGAGGGAAATACCGGTGGCGGGCACCAGGCCCGTGACCACCGCAATGTTCAGAAAGGTTTGCAGACTGGTGAGGGTCATGAAGCCTACCACCAGCAGAGCGCCGAACCGGTCCCGGGCGTGGAGGGCGATCCAGAAGCCCCGGAGGATCAGCAGGGCGAATACCAGCATGACGACGCAGGCACCCACCAGGCCCAGCTCCTCGCAGATCACGGCGAAGATGCAGTCGTTGTGCTCCTCGGGCAGGTAGAGGAATTTCTGCCGTCCCTTGCCCAGGCCCACGCCCAGCAGGCCGCCGGAGCCGATGGCGATGAGACACTGGGCGATCTGCCAGCCGTCGCCCCGGTACCATTTGTCGTTGAAGGGGTCCCGCCAGGTGTGGATACGGTCCTCGCCATAGTGGAGGATGCCCTTTTTCACCAGGGTGACATACAGGGCGCCCACCAGACCCACGCTGGCAATGCCGGTGGGGATCAGCCAGCCCTTGATGCCGCCCACGATCATCAGAACGATGCCGGTGCAGACAATGAGGATGGTGCCGGACAGATGAGGCTCCAGCATCATAAGGCCCGCGATAACGCCCAGGATCAGCAGATACGGCCAGATGCCCTGACGCCAGGTCTGCATTTTCTCGCGCTTTTTGGAGATGGTGGCGGAAAAGTAGATGACCACGGCGATCTTGGCGATCTCGGAGGGCTGGAACCGCAGAACGGTGCCCTTGATGCCCAGCCAGCGGGTGGCGCCGTTTTCCGTGATGGCAATGGGATTATGGGGAATGATGACCAGCACCAGCAGCGCCAAGGACGCCCACAGCAGCAGACGGCCCACGCCCCGCAGACGCTGATAGTTCAGCTTGCTGAGAGCGAACATAACGGCAAGGCCCAGCAGGGCGAAAATGCCCTGGCGGATGAAGTAGTACGCGCCGTTGCCGCCGTTTTCGTAGTAGGCGGAGGGGAAGCTGGCGGACAGCACCATGACCATGCCCATAGCCGTCAGCAGCAGCGTCAGCAGCAGAAACGGCAGGTCCATAGGACCCCGGGCGGCTTCCCGGGACTGCTCCATGGCGTCCTGGCGCCGTTGGGCGCTCCAGGTCCCCACGGGACGTCGTTTGGTTGTGCGCAGGGCCATGGGCTCCCCTCCTTTCCGAAATGCTTTTGGTTATGCGCCGAAGCGATCCATAACGCCCAGATAAGCCAGGACGCAGAACAGGGCGCTGACGGAGGCAAATACCGCCACGATTTTGGTCTCCTTCCAGCCGCACATCTCGAAGTGGTGGTGGAGGGGGGCCATCTTAAAGATCCGCTTGCCGTGGGTGAGCTTGAAATACGTCACCTGGATGATGTCGGACAGCGTCTCGCACAGATAGACAAAGCCTACCAGCAGCAGGATCAGGGGCATGTCATAGGCGAAGGCCAGGGCTGCCACCGCACCGCCCAGGAACAGGGAGCCGGTATCGCCCATGAACACCTTGGCGGGATAGTGGTTATAGCACAGGAAGCCCAGCAGGCCGCCCACCAGAGCACCGGCAAAAACGCCCAGCTGGCCGAAGCCCTGCCACATGACGCCCAGCACCGCGAAGAATACGGCCACCGGCACCGTGACGCTGGAGGACAGACCGTCGATGCCGTCGGTAATGTTCACGGCGTTGACGGTGCCGATGATGACGAAGGCGGCGAAGATCATATACACCACCCACGGCAGCACCAGATGGGTGTTGAAGAAGGGGATATACAGGTTGGGGCTCAGCATGCCCTCGTACCGCATGAGACACAGGAAGGCAATGGCCGCCGCCAGCTGAAGCAGGAACTTCTGGGGGGCGGTGAGGCCGGTGTTGTGGTGATGCTTCACCTTCTGATAGTCGTCGATATAGCCGATGACGCCGAATACCAGGGCGAATACATAGACATACAGGTGGGTGAAGTTCCCCTCCAGCATGCCCCTCCAGCCCAGGATCAGAATGGCGATGCCGATGCCGATGATGAACATCAGGCCGCCCATGGTGGGAGTGCCCTGTTTGCCCTTGTGCCAGGTGGGGCCAACCTCCTTGATGCTCTGCCCGGCCTTCAGCCGGATCAGGGCGGGGATCAGCAGCTTACCGGCTGCCAGGGTGATCGCCAGGCTTACGACGCCTGCCAGAATAATTTCCATCATGTTCTCTCCTTCCCGTCCCGCAGGGGACGTGGTCAGCTTCCGTTTATATATTCCGCAATGATCTGCCTTTCATCCAATGGCAGCAGCTTTCCGTCTGTTTCCTGGGTGGTCTCGTGGCCCTTGCCGCACAGGAGAACGGTATCACCGCTGTGGGCCAGGGACAGAGCCCGGAAAATGGCTTCCCGGCGGTCCGGCACCACCTGATGGCTGCCGGTGATGCCCGGGAGGATATCCCGGATAATGGCCAGCGGGTCCTCCGTCCGGGGATTATCGGAGGTGAGGATCGTCAGGTCGGCGTATCGGGAGGCCGCCGCGCCCATCAGGGGGCGCTTGCCGGGGTCCCGGCCGCCGCCGCAGCCGAACACCGCAATGAGTCGTCCGGAGGTCAGGGACCGGGCGGTTTTCAGGGCGTTTTCCATGGCGTCCGGCGTGTGGGCAAAGTCGATGAACACGCGATAGCCGCGCCCCGGCACCGGTACCGGCTCCATCCGCCCCGGAACAGAGCGGGACTGTCCCAACGCCTTTGCCGCGTCCGCCAGGGAAATGCCCGACAGGCGGGCAATGGACAGGGCTGCCAAGGTGTTGTACACGGTGAACATACCGGGGATGGGAACGGCGGCGGGAGCCGTCGACGCGCCCTCCCGGGCGGTGAAGCGGACGCCGGCGGGGGAGAGGACCACGTCCTCGGCCCGCAGGTCGCCGCCGCGGATGCCATAGCCATACACGGGGCAGACGCAGCCCCGGAGAATGCGGGAGGCCCACGGGTCATCCCGGTTCACGGCGGCCTGCCCGCACTGGCGGAACAGTGCAGACTTTGCCTGCGCATAGCGGTCCATGGTGCCGTGAAAGTCCAGGTGGTCCCGGCTGAGATTGGTGAAAGCGGCTATAGTATACGCCAAGCCGCAGACGCGGTCAAGTGCCAATGCGTGGGAGGATACCTCCATCACCGCGTGGGTGCACCCGGAATCGGCCATTTGCCGCAGCAGACGCTGCACCTCCCAGGATTCGGGGGTGGTGCGGCGGGAGGGGAGGACCGTGTCCCCGATGCGGCAGCCGTTGGTGCCCATGAGACCGGTCCGTATGCCCAGGGTCTGGAGCATGCCTGCCGTCAGCCAGGCCACGGAGGTTTTTCCGTTGGTGCCGGTGACGCCGATGAGGTGCAGCTCCCGGTCCGGGTGGCGGAAGAAGTTTCCGGCCATCCGGGCCAGGGCCTGCCGGGTGTCGGGGACAATGACGTAGGGCAGGCCCTCCACCGGATGGGTGGATATGGCGCAGGACGCGCCCCGCTGCCGGGCCAGAGCCGTATAGTCGTGGCCGTCGGCGGCGGCGCCGTGGATGGCCACAAACACCTGACCGGGCTGTATCGTGTGGGAATCATAGCCTGCGCCGGTGACGTCCCGGGGCAGGTCCGGCGATGCGTCCCGGATGGGAACGCCTGCCAGCAGGTCCCGCAGATCCACAGAGGGGACTCCTTTCCCTTAGTCTGACATATTGGTATCGCCCAGCTGGACGGTGATCACCGTGCCGGCAGGCACCTGCTGTCCGGCCTCCAGGCTCTGGCTCAGCACCCGGATATTGCCGGAGGTGGTCTGCGTGGCGCCGCTGAACCGCACCAGGAGCCCGGCGTTGGTGGCGGCCACGTTGGCCTCCGCCGCCGTTTTGCCCACCAGCTGGGGAACGGTGTACATGGTGTTGGGCTTTTCGGCCCCGGCATAGAGAATAATCGTGGCCTTGCCGGGGATCACCGCGCCGCCGGCAGGAGTCTGGTCCGTGACGGTGCCGCCGGAGCCTACCACCTTGCAGGTGAAGCCCCGGGCCTCCATACGGCTCCTGGCATCCTCCACGGTGCTGCCGATGACATAGGGAACGGTGGTATCCGCGCCCAGCAGCTCCTCGGCGCTGTAGGTGGGCTCGATGCCCAGATAGGGCAGGATATCCGCCATGATCTTGCTGTTGACAGGGGCCACCATGCTGCCGCCGGACACGGAGGTGCCGGCGCTGCGGCTGGGAGTATCCATGGTCACCAGGATGATGACCTGGGGATCGTCCGCCGGGGCAAAGCTGACAAAGGAGACCACCAGGTCGCCGGTCTGGCCCTTGTCGGCGGTGCCGGTTTTGCCGCCTACGCGGTAGCCCTTCACCTGGCCGTTGCGGCCGGTGCCGTCGGATACGACATATTCCAGACATTCCCGGACATGGGCGCTGGTCTCCTCGCTGATGACCTGGCGCACGGGCGTGTTGTCATGCTGATAGGTGACGTTGCCGTCACTGTCCACGATCTGCTCCACCAGATAGGGGGCGTGCAGATAGCCGCCGTTGACGCAGGCCGCCTGGGCCGCAATCAGGGCCATGGGGGTGACGTTGAAGTTCTGGCCGAAGGCGTAGCAGGCCAGGTCCAGCTGGGTGAAGCTCTCGGGACTGGCGAACACGCCGCTGGCCTCGCCGTCCAGATCCACGCCGGAGCCCTGCATGAGGCCGAAGTCGTTCATATATTCATAGAACTTCTCGTTGCCCAGCTGCAGACCGAAGGTGATGAAAGCGGGGTTGCAGGAATGGGCCGCGGCCTCCTTCAGGGTCTGGGTGCCGTGGGTGCCGGTGCAGTGGATGGTGGCGTCGGACACATGGATGCCGCCGGTGCAGGTATAGGTGGTGTTCATATTGATGAGCCCCTCCTCCATGGCGGCGGACATGGTGAGGATCTTGAAGGTAGAGCCGGGCTCGTAGGTGTCGTTGAGGGTCTTGTTGCGCCACTGCTTCAGCAGCTGATCGGAGGTGTCGGTGAGATTCTTTTTGAACAGGTCGTTCTGGACGGTAAAGGCGTTATTGAGGTCATAGGTGGGGTAGGACACCATCCCCAGAACACCGCCGGTCTTGACGTCCATGACGATGCCGGTGGCGCCGTTCTCCGCGCCGTATTTATCGGCCATTTCACCTACATATTTTTCCAGGTAATACTGGACGTTGGCGTCCAGGGTCAAGACCAGGTCCTGACCGCTCTGGGCGGCGAAATACTGCTCGTATTCATAGGGAAGGGGATTGCCCCGTTCGTCCTTGGCGGTGACCACCAGGCCGGTCTGTCCCTGGAGATACTTGTCATAGCGGGACTCCAGGCCGTACAGGCCGGTGTTGTCGGTGCCCACAAAGCCCAGAACATGAGAGGCCAGGGAACCGTAGGGGTACACCCGCTTGGATGTTGCAGTCAGGTCCAGCCCCTCAACCTTCAAATCATTGATGAGCTGACGGATCTGGTTTGCCGTATCCTCATCCACTTTTTTGGCCAGAAGTTCATACTGCGAGTCGGTGTTGTTCATGCGCTCCCTGACGTCGTCCTGGGATATGCCCAGGATATCAGCCAGGCTGGCGGCCAGGGAGTCATAGTCCCAAAGAACCGTTGTGTCCTCGGACTGAGGCGTCTCGCCCTTCTTCAGCTGGGCGTTTTCCAGGCGGATCTTCTCCAGCCGCTCTGCCTCATCATCCAGCTGTTTTTTCATGTGGTAGGGGGACATCACAACGTCCTCCGTGGACACGGATACCGCCAGCTGGCTGCCGTTGCGGTCATAGATGGTGCCCCGGAAGGCGGAGACCACCGTCTGGCGGGTCTGCTGGTCCAGAGCCTTGGTCTGGAGCTCCTTATGCCGGGTGATCTGAAGGTGGTACAGCTGGAAAAACAGGATCACGAACACCAGGATGCCCATGACCAGCATCAGCCAGAAGGTGCGGCTGCGGACGGTACGGGTGGCCTGCCGGGCGTAGAACTCCGGCGGGCGGCCAGGGGCCTGGGGCTTGCCGGGGGCGGTCTGGGGCCGCTGGGACTGGGATCGGGGGGTTCTCTTTCTGCGACTGAACATGGGTGTCTCCTTCCGCCGGAATGCCAAGGCAAGGAGCAAGAAGTTTCCTTCTCACTCCTTGCGCGTTTTCACTATATGGCGGCGCTCAGCGGAAATATTCCACCACCGCGCCGATGCCGTCCTTGAGCCAGGTCCATGCCTGGGCCAGGGGTCCGGTGCTTTCGGGACGACAGATCTCGGCCATATCCGCACCGCCCAGCTCGATATACTCGATCTGGTCGCTGGTAGGCTTGGTCATGCCGGCCGCCTGGGCGGCGGCCTTTACGGCGGCCTGGTCGAAGGCCTTTTCATATGCCACGCCCAGGGCCACGCGCTCCTCCTGGACCTGCTGGAGCTGGGACTGCTTGGCGGTAAGGTCGTGGCTGGCCTGGGTCAGCTTCACATAGCCCATCATCAGCACCACTACCATCAGGGCCAGAACGGCCACGCCGCCCACCAGAATGGGGGAGGCGTGCTCCCGGGGGCGGGCCGCCGGACGGCGGCGAGGCTCCCGCTGGGGGCGGATATCCCGCTCCGGGCGGCGCAGGGGCTCCTGGGGCTGGCGGACGGCGTTGCCGTCAAGCTGCTCCCAGTTCAGGGTATTCAGGTCATAAGCCAGGCTGCCGAACACCGGCTCGTTATTCATCCTGTTCTTGTTCTCCGCCATGGTAGGGCAGCTCCTTTCATATGTTGAAATCGTTTCCGAAAACGGGGGAAAAATTTACAGCTTTTCCGCCACGCGCAGCTTGGCGCTGCGGGCACGGGGGTTATAAGTCAGCTCTGCGGGGCCGCAGACGATGGGCTTGCGGTTCACCAGACGCACCGTGGGCTTCTTGCCGCAGACGCAGACCGGGAAATTCGGGGGGCAGGTGCAGCCGGTGGCCAGCTCCTGGAGGGTTTTCTTGACAATGCGGTCTTCCAGAGAGTGGAAGGTAATGACGGCCAGGCGGCCGCCGGGGGCCAGACGCTGGGCCGCAGCCCGGAGCATGGCGGTGAGCTCGTCCAGCTCGCCGTTGACGGCGATGCGCAGGGCCTGGAAGCTCCGCTTGGCCGGATGCTGCTTTTCCCGCAGAGCCTGGGGCGGCATGGCACTTTTGATGAGCTCCACCAGCTGGCCGGTGGTCTCGATGGGAGCTTCCTCCCGGGCGGTGACGATGCGTCTGGCAATGGCCGGGGCATAGCGCTCCTCGCCGTATTCATAAAGGATGCGGCGCAGCTCCTCATAGGGCCATTCGTTGACCACGGTGCGGGCCGTCAGGCCGGCGGTGCGGTCCATGCGCATGTCCAGGGGAGCGTCGTGCATGTAGGAGAAGCCCCGCTGGGCGTCGTCCAGCTGGGGAGAGGACACGCCCAGGTCGAAGAGCATGCCGTCCACCGCCGGGACGTTCAGCTGGTCCAGCACCTGGGCCACGCAGCTGAAGTTGCTGTGAACCAGGGTGACGCGGTCTATATACGGGGCCAGGCGGCGGCGGGCAGCCTCCAGGGCGGTCTCGTCCCGGTCCAGGCCGATGAGACGGCCTCCGGCCGTCAGACGGCGGACAATCTCCCAGGAGTGACCTGCCCGGCCCAGGGTGCCGTCCAGGTAGATGCCGTCCGGCCGGATATTCAGCCCCTCCATACACTCATCCAGCAGCACCGGGCGGTGGCCGAAGGCCACGTCAGCGGCTTCGTTTCGGTCAAATGCCATGGCTCACATCCCCATTTCCTGCATTGCTTTCTCCAGCTGGCCGGATTGGAGGGCTTCGTCCTCCATTTTCTGCCACAGCTGGGCGTTCCAGATCTCGGCCCGGTCAAAGACGCCGATGATGACCACCTCTTTTTCCAGGTTGGCGTACTGGCGCAGCTTGGCGGGCAGGAGAATGCGGCCCTGGGCGTCGGGCACGCAGTCGGTCATGTAGGCGTACATCATGCGCAGACCCTTGATCCTGGTAAAGCTCGTGCCCTTGAGGCTGGCGTTGAAGTCGGCCCAGCCCTGGTCGGAGAAAACGGACAGGCAGTGGTCCTGGCCCACGGTGACGTGGAGGGTGCCGCCCAGCTCGTCCCGGAGCTTGGTGGGGATGAACAGCCGGCCCTTGGCATCAATATTGTGCGCATATTGGCCGTTCATGTCCGCATCCCCTCCCTTCGGCACCACTTTGTGGGAAAATCGTGGGACAGAGCCACACCTGTATGGGTTTTGGCACCACTTAGTCCCACATCGGAATCAAAAAAAAGACACCGCCAGATATGTATTTTTATTATATAGCAGGGTATAGGATTTTGCAAGAGGTTTTTTTGACCATATTCTCCGGGAAATTTGTCCAATTTCAGGTGTTTCCAGGAAATTCCTGCACTTTTTGAAACGTTTGTTCTATAACGGCGCAAAAAAATCGCATACCGGCGTGAAAACAGCGGCCGGTATGCGGATATGCGGTAAAAGAAGAATGCGTGCCAGCAAAATGCACAGAAAACGCCGGAAAATTTCGTCAGTCCTCCGAAGCCTGCTTGGTGGGATCGGACTTGAGCTTTTCCTGGCAGACCTGCATCTGCTCGGCGGAGGCGCTGCGGAAGCGGACGCGGGACTCCCGGACCTCGTCCAGGGCGGCCTGGATGGCCTCCTCCGTGCGGCGCAGAGCGTCCTCGGTGTAGGTGTTGGCCACCTGATACAGCTGGCGGCTGCGGTCCTCCGCTTGGTGGATGATCTCGCTGCTGCGGCGCTGGGCCCGCTGAATGGTCTCGCTTTCGGAGACGATGGTCTTGGCGTCCTCCTGGGCCTTTTCCAGCATGCGGCGGGACTCCTCCTGGGCCTGGTCCCGCAGGCGCTTGGCCTCGTCCTGGGCCTGGTCCAGCATACGCTTGACCTCGCGATTGGCCTTGTCCACATACTGCTCCTTGGACTTCATCAGATCCTGAGCCTTGCTGAGCTCTGCGGGGAGCTTGGTGCGGACCTCGTCCAGCAGGTCCAGGGCTTCCTCCCGGTTGATAATGCATTTTTCGGAGCTGAAGGTGGCTCCCCGGGCCTCGTCGATCATGCCGTACAGCATGTCAAGGAGCTTCTGTACGTTTTTATCTTCCATTTATGACCGTCCTTTCCACTGCGCGGCCACCGGGGCCGGCACATATTGTTCCATGGGCTGTCCGTAGCGGAGCATTTCCCGGACCATGGTGCTGCTGAAATGCTGGTAGGCGGGACTGGCCGGCAGGAATACGGTTTCCAGTCCCGGCAGGATGCCCCGGTTGATGCTGGCCATCTGGTACTCCTGGTCGAAATCCGTGGCGTTGCGCAGACCCTTTACCAGAACGCAGGCACCCTTGTCCCGGGCGTACTGCGCCAGCAGGCCGGTGTAATGCTCCGCCGCCACATTGGGCAGGTCCGCCACGGAGCGGCGGATCATCTCCACCCGTTCGTCGGCGGAGAACATAGGCTTTTTGTCGCAGTTGACCAGCACGCAGACGTACACCTGGTCAAAGCACTGGGCGGCCCGGCGGATAATATCCATATGCCCCAGCGTGATGGGGTCGAAGCTGCCGGGATAGATCGCAATTTTCATGGGGGTCATTCCTCGCTTCCCTGACGGTGGTAGACTGTCAGCTTGATCTTACCGTAGCGATACTCCCGGTAAAGGCGGTAGGGGGCCTCCAGGGCGGGCAAAACGGCGTCTGCCGGACTTTCCGCCATTATTATACCATGTTCGCGACAAATGTCAAACCCTGCAATATCCGAAAGAGCCTGCTCCAGCAGACCGGAGGCGTAGGGCGGGTCCAGGAAGATCAGGTCGAACTTTTCGCCGCTGCGCAGATAGGCCAGGGAGTCGCCGCTTCTGACCCGGGCCCGGTCCAAAAGACCGCACAGCTCCAGGTTATCCCGGACCAGCTTCACGGCGTCGGCGCGCTTGTCCACGAACACGGCCTCCGCCGCGCCGCGGCTCAGAGCCTCGATGCCCAGCTGGCCAGTGCCGGCGAACAGGTCCAGCACCCGGCGGCCCTCGATGTCGAATTGCAGGATGGAGAACATGCTCTCCTTGACCTTGTCTGTGGTGGGGCGGGTGTCCATGCCCTGGAGCTCCTTGAGACGGCGGCCCCGGGCGGTTCCGGTGATGACTCTCATAGCGTTATCCCTTCGGATCGAAGCACTCGAAGATTACCAGGTTTCCCTGGGCCTCGGCGGCTTCCATCTCCTCTTTCGTTCGGATGGTCCAGTTTACCTCCTGGACATGGTAGAATTTCCGGCACCAGCGCAGACACAGATTGTCCCGGTCGGAGAACCGGTAGGCGATGAAGTCGGGCCTCACGGCCACGTTGGAAAACAGATTCCCCAGAAGCCACATGGTGGCCTTGCCGTGACCGGCGGTCTCACCATGGCGCAGGAACTGCTCAGACAGCTGGCCACGGACGATCTCGGGGCGGTTCTTTTTCAGCCAGATCAGGCAGCGGGGGTCGAAGGATTCGATGCAGTAATGAACCCGGTACCGGTCCAGCATGCGGCAGGTGGCCTCCGCCAGGGCGGCGTGGTTGCCCCGCTCGGCCTTCAGCTCGATGATCAGGGGCGTGCGGTCCTGGAACAGCTCCAGCACCTCCTCCAGCAGGGGGATCTGCTCATCGGTGCCCTCCAGGCGGTACTGCTTCAGCTCCTCCGCCGTCAGGTCCTCCACCAGCACGTCGGCGCCGGCGGTGCGCTTGAGGCTGGCATCGTGGATGACAGCCAGGCGGCCGTCCTTCATCAGGTGAACATCCAGCTCTGCGCCGTAGCCGTTTTCAATGGCCCGGCGGAAGGCGGCCATGGAGTTTTCGGGAATGCGGGGCTTGTCGTGATAGCCCCGGTGGGCATAGCGGAACAGCCGCAGCAGGCCCCAGGCGCTGTGGCCCCGGCGGCATTGCAGAAGCAGGGTGAAAAGCTCTCCCAGGATCAAAAGAACCAGCAATACGATCAAAACGGGCATTTTGCGTCAATCCTCCATCTCGTCCAGAGCTTCCAGACCGATCTTGGCCTGGGGCTTGCTGTCGCCATGGCGGACGAACAGCATGGTGACGAAGGCCAGAGTCGTGAATACGGCGGCGTAGGGGAACAGCACATGCATGCCGAAGCGGTCCATCAGCAGACCGGACAGCATAGGCGTGGCCACCTGGGCGGCCATGGAGGCGGTGTAGTAAAAGCCGGTATATTTGCCCACGTCGCCGCCGGAGCACATCTCCACCACCATGGGGAAGGAGTTGACGTTGATGGTGGCCCAGGCGATACCGGCCAGGGCGAACATGGCGTTCATCAGCATGGTGGGGCTTTCGGCGTTGAGGAAGGCGGCCACGGTGAAGGCGGTGGTCAGCATGACCACGCCGGCCAGGATGGTCTTTTTCCGGCCTGCCTTGGAGGCAATGAAGCCCACAGGCAGATAGGAGACAATGGCCGCCGCCTGAGCGATGATCAGCGTCAGGTTATAGTCCTTGTGCAGAATATTGCTGGCGTACACGGAATACTTGGAGGTGACGGCGTTGTAGCCGAAGAACCACAGAACGATGGACAGGAGAAGGAAAATCAGGGACTTTACCTCGTCCACGGACAGCTTGCGGCCGCCTGCGGCCTCCTCCTGCTCCTGAGTCTCCTCCTCAATGCCCAGGGCCACGGCCTGCTGCTGCATTTCGTAGGCCCACTCCTTTTCCCGGACGGTGAGCATGAAAATCACCAGCGCCGCCAGCATGATGGCCGCAATGACGGCGAAATAGCCGGTGTAGCTCATCAGGGAGTTGCGGACGGCGGAGGTGGCGAACACCATGCCCAGAGCCAGCACCAGAATGCCGCCGGCAGAGCCCATGAGGTTGATGACGGCGTTGGCCTTGGAGCGCAGGGGCTTCAGGGTCACGTCGGGCATCAGGGCCACCGCCGGGGACCGGAACACGGCCATGGACACCAGCACGATCAGTAACAGTACGATGAAGAACACCAGGGTCACCGGACTTTTGGCGGTGGCGTCCCAGGCGCAGGCCTGGCGGGCGGGGACCACATAGTTGGTATAGTCGGGGTTGGTGACGGTGCTGCCGTTCTGCTCCACCTGGCTGCGGATCCGGATGAATTCCTCCTGGGTGAACTTCTGGCTCAGAACGAACTTGTCGCCGCTGGGGGTCAGCAGCGTCTCGTTGGCCTGGCGGTCGTAGATCTGCTCCAGGGCGGCGGGGTCATCAATGGCGGAGACATCGGACAGGTGCCGCAGCTGGGCGTTGTCCACAAAGGACAGGGCAATGAGCATCACAGCGGCGATGAGGGTACCCACCACGATGAAGGGGGTGCGGCGGCCCCGCTTGCCCCGGTGCTTGTCGGAAATGGCGCCGAACAGGGGCAGCATGAACAGGGCCAGCACGTTGTCCAGGGCCATGATGACGCCGGACCATGCCTGGCTCATGCCGAATTTGTTGGTGAGGATCAGGGGGATGGTGTTGTCATAGGCCTGCCAGAACGAGCAGATCAGGAAGAAGGCAAAGCCCACGAAAATAGTCCGCTTGTAGTTGAGTTTCATACAGTCTCCTCCAGTTTCCGGTACAGGGTACCGATGTCGGGATACACCCAGGTGGGGTGGATCTGATAGGTGTCGATGTCCGCCATGGTGCCCTCGCCGGACAGGACGAACACGGTGTCGATGCCGGCGTTGACGCCGCAGGCAACGTCGGTGTACAGCCGGTCCCCCAGCAGCACCGTCTGCTCCGGGGAAAAGCCTGTCCGCCCCATGGCCAGCCTCGCCATCTCCGGCTGGGGCTTGCCGATGAAGGTGGGCTCCCGCCCGGTGGCGGTGGTGAGCATCCGGCACACGCTGCCGCAGTCCGGCACGGAGCCGTACCATGTAGGGCAGACCCAGTCCGGATTGGTGGCGATGAAGGGGACGCCCCGGTTCAGCAGGATGCAGGCGTCCTCCAGCTTCTGAAAGGTCAGCTCCGTGTCGAAGCCGCACAGCAGCACCTCCGCCTGCTCCCGGTCACGGGTCACAGGGATGCCCGCCTGCGCCAGCTGGTCCATAAAGGACACAGTTCCCGCCACATAGCAGATCCTTCCCGGCAGGCTCGCCCGCAGATAACGGATGGTGGCATCCACGGAGGTCAGATAATCCTCCCGGCAGGTGTCGCTGCCCAGCCGGTGCATCTTTTCTATGTACCCCTCCACGCCACGGGAGGAGTTGTTGGTGAGGAACAGATAGCGCCCTCCCACACACCGGACATACCTCAGAAACTCCGGCACGCCGTCGAAGAGCCGCTCATCCAGATAGATGGTGCCGTCCATGTCCAGCAGGAACAGTCGCTTCTCGCTCAGCTGCGCCACGATATCCTCTCCCCTCTTTGCAGAAATGCGTCATTACGCAAAAAACCATGCTAAGAATAGCACAAAGCCGCCCCGCTGACAAGTGGGACGGCCTTGTTTTTGGAAATTTTGCAACCCTCAGCTGTTATTCCGGTCAATGGGGCGGCGATGCAGCAGGGCCCACAGGTCCTTGCCGTTGAAGGGAATGAAGGGGTAAAGATAGCCCTTTCCGATGAGGGGACGGGTGCTGGCAATAAGGG
>ERZ507035.450-NODE-450-length-20368-cov-5.974302_pt1 | contig 20368 bp, 15 predicted proteins | sample MGYA00512873_ERZ507035 | MGnify/ENA metagenome assembly ERZ507035
TGGTAATGCTCTCCCCGGGGCGCAGACGTATCTGCGTTCCCGCGGGAACCGTATACTCCCGTCCGTCACTGTGTATCAGCACATCCGTATCGGCCAGACCTTCCTCTTTGCCGGCATTATATACGCCTATGAGCACATTTCCCCCTCCCCTGTTGATGATGTCCTCCATCTTATTCCAGTGGAAATGCATGGCGGCAGACTGCCCTTCCTTCATGTACAGCAGCTTTTCCGCATAGGGTTTTGTGTACTTATCCATGGACACATTGCCGTTTCTCAGGGTGATAAGGGAGAAGCCCACCCTGTCAAAATCCCCCATTCCAAAATCCGTGATATCCCACCCCAGCATGTTATCCCGGACCTCATCGTATTCGCGTCCCTTCTCCTTCCACTCTTCCGGTGTAAAATAGCAGAATGGGGGCAGTTTAAAGGAGCATCTGTCAATCATTTTTTCCATGTCCCTCAGTGCCCTGTTGACTTCCGAACGTTTCATGGCCTTTCCTCCTTTGCCGCCTTACTCCAGATGCGAGAACACCTTGATTGTGTGGAGCACATCCTCCTTCATGGCCTGGACCGCCCACTGGGTCACATCGTGGAAAAATACATATTCCCCCGCATCCGCGCATTTTTCTTTTACATACATGCCGCCCGCCTTGGCCAGGTAGGTGTAGTAATTGATTTTCCTGACCCCGTTGGCAATGCATTTCTTAAAATCTTCGTCGCTGACCCCGGATCCGCCGTGCATCACAATGGGAATACCAATGCTTTCCCGAATCCTGTGTATCCTGTCAAAATCCAGCTTGGGAGTGGTCAGATACAGCCCGTGCACGGTGCCGAATGAGCAGGCCAGGGCATCTATTCCGGTAAGCGCGGTGAAAGCCCGGGCCTGTTCCGGGTCCGTATAGCAGCTCTCCACAGCCTCTCCCTCTTCGCCTTCTCCCACGCTTGAGAATTCCTGCCTTCCCATGGCTCCAAGCTCAGCCTCCACGGAAGCGCCCCAGTTTCCGGCCATTTCCACCGCAATCTTTGTGTTTGCCGCATTTTCCTCAAATGGCAGAACGGAACCGTCGTACATCACTGAGGTGAATCCCATTTCCAGAGCTTCCTGAAGGATTTCCAGCTTATCGCCGTGGTCCAGATGGACGCATACGGGCACAGAGGATTTCTCTGCCATCATCACCATCACGGGCCCGATGACCTTAAGAGGGATAACGGACTCGTGGACCGGAGCAAACTGCAGGATGACCGGCTGTCCCAGCTCCTTGGCCGCCCCTAATACGGCCTGAATTCCCTCCAGGGATGTGATGTTGAAGGCGCCTACTGCTATCTTTTTTGCATCTGCCAGGTCTAAGACCGCTTTCATTGAAACTAACATATTATATATTCTCCTTTCCTCCGGCCTGCGCCGGGACATACGTGGTTTTACTGTCTCTTACGGAAGCATCCTTGGCTTTGCCCTGGTGAACATTCTTTTATTCGTCACAGAGGCGTTATTTTTCTATGTCACGGACGGATGATGCTCTGCTTCTCCCATCCCGCCTCCATCTTCTGCCTCAGCTCCTCAAAGGGCAGCAGGCCGCTCAGGGCGTCGTAGGCCGTGACGCAGGAGGCTCCCGTGGCAGCTGCCAGCCGCGCGCATTCAAGTGGCTCACAGCCGTCCAGCATGGCCTTTATGAAGGCGGCTATACTGGTATCCCCTGCTCCAGTCCCCGACAGGATGCAGTCCGGCACATAGCTGTCCTCAAAATGGCTGATGTCATTCCATCCTGTAAATCCCGGCAGGACCTCCTTCCACACCGGCTCAGGTGCTGTCTTCAGGTACATGCCCGCTGCCCCGCATTTCAGAAGAACGCACCGGGTCCCCATGGACAGCGCTCTGGCAGCCAACGGCTCCACATCCTCCTTAAAGGACAATATGCCCGTGACATCCCCGCCTCCTGCCGTCTCCTGCCATTTACAGTACAAAGGGCGGTCCAGCATGTATCCCAGCTCCTCGATACTCGGCGCAAAGAAATCCACATAGGGCAGCACCCGTTCCAGTATCTTTGCCCAGTCCATGTCCGCTGCTTCGGAATCCGGGTCCACCGCCACCAGGTCCAGGGATGTGGTAAGCCCCATGGATTTTACCTTCTTAAAAAGCCTTACCAGTTCCTCCCCGTCATCCAGATAGAACCTGCGCATGATTGGAGGATAACCAAAATGAAAATGCGCCGCTTCCCCCACTTTCCCAAAGTCCACGTCTGCGTAGCCAAAGGTATCATTGCAGCCCGGATCGTGAAGAAAAAACCGGTCCAGTCCCTTAGGCGCCAGAACAATGGTATAGGACGTATTCTCTCCCGGAGCCTGGCTGATACAGGACTCACAGCCGTGCGCGCTTATCATGTCCTTCAGAGCATTTCCGAAATAATCATCGCCTATTTTGGCCATCAGGACCACGTCCGCTCCCAGACGTTTGAGCCCCAGACCAGTGTTGGAAACAGCGCCTCCTGTACACATCATGGCCTTTCCCACTTTAAGCAGCTTTCCCGGCTGAAACAGTTCAGAGAGCTTCTGCTTCCCGCTGTTTTGGAAAACCGGCGTAATGTCCAGGGAAATATGCCCGGCCACTGCTATCTTTTTATTTCCTTCTCCCATCTTACTTCCCCCTTCCGCACCCAATCATAGCAGTTTTTAAGAATAAATCCAATGGTTTGTGTGCAATTATTACATAGGTAATATTTAATATGACATTTGTCATGTACATATTGTACAACACAAAAAAGACCCTGTGGGCCGTGATATTCACAGCGCCCCCAGGGCCTGGTAAACCATTTATTTAACTGGTACATACATATTTAAATGGTACATGCGGATTCCATGCTTCAATCACACAGCTCACGCGATTGCCGCCGCTGTCTGTCCCCTGTCCCCGGACCACTCTATGGCATCATATGCCTGGGCGATGTTCAGCATATGGTCGCCGATTCGCTCGTAGTCAGTCAGCATTTCCGAATACAGGATGGAGGACTCCACGTTGCAGTTTCCCTCCCGCATGCGGTCAATCTGGTTCTGACGGAACTTACGGGTTATATCGTCAATCCGCTGTTCAATCTCAGCCACCTTAAGTAAGGGAGACTGGGTGTCCCCGGCAGCTGCCGCCATCAGAAGCTCCATGCCTTCCCGGCAGGTTTCCTCCATAACAGCGAATTCCTTCTTTGCGTAATTGGAAAACTGAAGTCCTTTTTCCTCTATGGTTTCGGCATACTCCGCCAGGTTCATGGCATGGTCACCGATTCGCTCAATATTCCCCAGAATGGTATACATCCTGTTCAGAGTGTCAATATCCTTGGGCGTCTGGTCCAGCACAAGGATCTTGGAAATCTTCCGGGACAGCCTCATATTGCTTAAATCAATCTCCTCTTCCCGGTCTGCTATGGCCTGGATTCCCTCCGAAGCACCATCCTCCACTGCCTTGAAGCTCTGGGATACGTTCTCTGCCGCTGTTGCCAGCATCCCCTTAATCTCATCATGAATCTGGTTAATAGCGATGGTGGAGATACCAAGGTGGTGCTTGGAGGCCATAAGTCCCTCAAACCACTGGTCCGCATCCATTACAGGCACTGCCTTATCCGGAAGAATTGCAATGGCAATCTTCTCCAGAAGCGCGCCAAAGGGCAGGAGAATGATGGTCGTGCTGATATTGAAAATGGTATGGACATTTGCAATCTGCGCCACCGGATTATCCGGAGTCAGGCTTACCACGAAGTCCGTAAACGGAGTCAGGATGCACAGGGTCACAAACAGCGCCGTACCAATCACGTTGAACATCAGGTGAATCAGCGTGGTGCGCTTTGCATTGCGGCTGGTTCCCACGGAAGCCAGAAGCGCCGTGATACAGGTGCCGATATTCTGGCCGAACAGCACGAACACAGCACTGTGAAGGTTGATGACGCCGCCCATGGCCAGGGCCTGAAGAATACCCACAGACGCGGACGAGGACTGGATGATGGCTGTGAATACCGCTCCCACCAGGATTCCCAGAAGAGGATTGGAAAATTTGGTCACCATATGGATGAAGGTCTCAGAATCCCTCAGTGGAACCATGGCATCGCTCATCATGCCCATGCCGATGAACAGGACACCGATACCGGCGATAATACCTCCCACATGCTGTACCTTTTTATTTTTCGAGAAAATCAGGGACATGACGCCCACAAAAGCGATGAGCGGGGCCAGGGCTCCTATGTCCAGGGCAATAAGCTGTCCCGTAATGGTGGTGCCCACATTGGCACCCATGATAATCCATACAGCCTGCTTAAGTGTCATTAGACCTGAGTTGACAAATCCAACGGTCATGACGGTTGTTGCTGAAGACGACTGAATCAGAGCCGTTATTCCGGCGCCAACCAGCACTCCCAGAAAACGGTTTGCCGTAAGGCGCTCCAGTATCTGCTTCATACGGTTTCCAGCCACAGCCTCCAGATTGGTGCTCATCATCTGCATGCCGTACATGAACAGGGCCAGCCCCCCCAGCAGGCTTAAAACCAATTCTACTCCCATGTGTTTTCTCCTTTTGTCCGAGGAAATAAGCTCTTACTATATTATCACTTTATGGATAATCCCGTGTGTCCCGTAATGATTCCGGGTAAAAATGGGCAAAAATATGGCATAGCCCGCCATCCCAAACAAACGATCGCAGGTTATGCCTCCTTTATCATATTCTTGCGGCATCCGTCACACAGGGCGTTTCCCATGATATCTATAGCCTCTTTTCCTGATTATTTACGATTTTTTTACAACTTCTTTACACATACTCATTATACGGGATATTTCATATGTCGTCAATATTGTTTCCCGCCAGTAATGTAAAGTCTATGTAAATTATGTGTAAAATCTCTCCCGGAAATACATATATTTACAAATATCTCCGGGACGGAACCGCAATATTATCCAATTATTGAGTATATATTTTTCCTGTTATTATACAATGCCCGCACATCCCATGACCCGGCCGCACTTTAAAGTGCGGCCTCATGCTCGCGGCCGTAGACCTCGATCTGTGTCAGAGCGGGGAAAGGAGAAGGGTCGTCTGCCTTGATAAGCTGCCCGAAGGTAAGCCATGTGATACCCCTGCGCTCCAGACGGATGATATGGGGTTCAACGCTCTTTTCAAGCTCCACTGTCTCAGAGGTTCCGTCGGAAAAAGTAAATGTCACCTTTTTCCACCAGTTGTCGTGAGGGAAGTCAGCCCTTGTATAGAGGACAATCCGATCAAAATCCACGGGGCGACCAAACTCCAGCGTCATTTGGGCATCGTCCTTCATATTGATGCCCCATGACTCATATGGCCACTTTCCGTGGGACAGGTTTGCCGTAACTCCGTCAATGGCGTTGCGGGCCGCAAACACAGCCTCTCCCCTGGTTTCCACATTGGCATGGGCGTGGGGATAACATTCCTGGCTCTTGTGCTGGTCCATAACATTCTTTGCCAGATTCCGGTATGACTTAATCTCATAATCCCTGGCATGGCGCATGGTCAGATAGTGGCGCTCTCCTGTAAAAGACTTGGGATTATAGGATGTCTTGCCCTCCCCAAAGGGGACCTCATAGACCAGCACATCCCCGGCCCCATAGATGAACGCCTCATCCATGGTATCATCCACCCGTATGATATAGAAGCGGTTCTTTTCCGGAAAGGAAAATATAATCTTATCCCCCTCCTCATATTCGCCCTTCCATGCCAGTACGGCCTGTTCCCTGCCCGCGGTCTCTGCCTTTACCGCATCGTTTTTATCCTTCACTGTAATCTGCATTCCCATATATATTACACACTCCTCCTTTTTACATCAATACTTTTGGGTTCTTTCATTCTACCATGGAGTCCCTGGGAATACCATATACAAAAAAGATTAAATTTTATACTATTTTAAGTATTTTAAAGCATTACCGAATATTCTAATATTTACAAAACTTTTACTTTTTATTCATCAGCGGCTGCTGTTCCTGATGTTATAATAGAAAAAAATAAATGAAGGGGATGATTGGATGAATTGGAATGAAGCACTGAAAAACAACATAACACGCGCCGAGGAACTGAGAACGTATATGAGACTTACCAGCCAGGAGGAGGAACACATGACCCGGATCCTGGAACGGTTTCCCATGACAGTCACCAAATACTATCTGTCCCTCATTGACTGGGACAATCCGGAACAGGACCCTGTGTTCAGGATGTCCATACCCTCTGTTCGTGAAACCGACCTGTCAGGCGACTTTGATACCAGCGGAGAAGCGGACAACACCGTGCTTCCCGGCCTGCAGCACAAATACGCCCAGACGGCACTCATCCTGTCCACCCACCGGTGCGCCATGTATTGCAGGCACTGTTTCAGAAAACGGCTGGTGGGAATCTCCGATGACGAGACAGCCGGAAATGTGGACGAGATGACTGCCTACATCGGTTCCCACCCTGAAATCACCAATGTGCTCATATCCGGCGGGGATTCCTTTCTGAACAGCAACCAAACCATACGCCGGTATCTGGAAGCATTCAGCTCCATCAGCCATCTGGATTTAATCCGTTTCGGCACCCGCACCCCTGTGGTGCTCCCCATGCGGATTTATGATGACCCGGAACTTCTGGATATATTGGCCTCCTATACAAAAATCAAACAAATCTACGTGGTGACCCAGTTCAACCATTCCAAAGAACTGACTCCGGAAGCAGTAAGAGCTATCCGGTGCCTGATTGACGCAGGTGTCATTGTAAAGAACCAGACTGTGCTGTTAAAGGGAATCAACGATGACATCCCTGTACTCGGAACCCTGTTAAAGAATCTGACCAGATACGGCGTCATTCCCTATTACATTTTTCAGTGCCGCCCCGTATCCGGGGTAAAGGGCCAGTTCCAGATTCCTCTGACAGAGGGCTGCCGCATCGTGGAAGGGGCTAAGCACATGCAGAACGGCCAGGGCAAATGCATCCGCTACGCCATGTCCCATGTCACCGGCAAAATAGAAATACTGGGCCCTGTGTCCGGCGGAAAAATGCTTTTTAAATATCATCAGGCAAAATACGAAAGGGATCTGGGACGCATATTCAGTGAGGCATTGGCACCGGGACAGGCGTGGCTGTAGAGCGGGATTGACCATACCTCAGACAAATTTCAAGCCGCGGGACACTCCCCTGATAAGGGCATGTCCTGCGGCTTTTCTTCTGCCATGGGCAGCTGTCTATGTAATTACATCAGTGACAGATACAGGTTCTTGATATCCTCAAAGGATGGGTCCTTTGGATTGCCCGGGCGGCAGGCATCATCCATAGCGGACTGTGACAGGAAATCCACGTCCTCAGGCTTTACGATTTCCTTTAAGTCAGCCGGGATACCTACGTCAGCGGACAGCTTCTTTACCGCGTCCACTGCTGCCTTACGGTACTCCTCCTGTGTCATGTTCTCAACACCCTCCACGCCCATGGCAGCAGCAATGTCCTTGAATTTGGTTCCTGTGCAGGGTGCATTGTATTCCATGACGGTTGGAAGGATAATGGCATTGGCAACGCCGTGTGGGGTATCATATAATGCGCCCAGGCCGTGAGCCATGGAGTGTACAATGCCCAGACCGCAGTTGGAGAATCCCATTCCTGTCAGATACTGGCCCAGAGCCATGCCTTCCCTGCCCTCAGGCTTGTTCTCCACCGCATCCCTCAGGCTGCGGGCAATGACTTCAATGGCTTTTAAGTTAAACATGTCGGTCATCTCCCAGGCGCCCTTTGTGGTATATCCCTCGATTGCATGGGTCAGGGCATCCATGCCGGTGGCTGCTGTCAGTCCCTTAGGCATGGAGGACATCATCTCCGGATCAACCACTGCCACTGCCGGGATATCATGGGTATCCACGCATACGAATTTACGCTTTTTCTCCACATCCGTGATAACATAGTTGATGGTAACTTCCGCAGCGGTGCCTGCCGTGGTGGGAACTGCAATAATCGGCACACACGGATTTTTGGTAGGAGCAACGCCTTCCAAACTTCTCACATCCTCGAATTCAGGGTTGGTGATGATAACGCCGATTGCCTTGGAGGTATCCATGGAGGAACCGCCGCCAATGGCGATGATATAGTCAGCTCCGGATGCCTTGAAAGCCGCAACTCCGGTCTGCACGTTCTCGATGGTTGGGTTAGGCTTGATATCGGAATAAATCTCGTAGGCCAGTCCCGCATCCTCCAGTACCTTTGTCACCCTGCAGGTTACATTGAACTTAATCAGGTCAGGGTCGGAACATACAAAAGCCTTCTTAAACCCCCTTGCCTTTGCCTCATTTGCAATCTCCTGGATTGCGCCTGCGCCGTGATAGGATGTCTCGTTTAATACGATTCTGTTTGCCATGCTTCTCTTCTCCTTTACTTTGACTGTACACCGCCGGACCCATCTTAACTGTCCGTAGATTTGCTTGGTTGCTTTTACTTGGTTGCTTTTGTTAATATTATAACAACTCCTGTTTTAAAATAAAAGTGACAAACATCCCTGTCTGTCACTTTCTTTTAAGATTTGTGCAGTTTCACCATTTATTATTATGCATAATCACCATTTTCAGTCTCTGCTGCGGCTGCAGGTATCCGGAACTTTTAGAGAAGCTTCAGTTTACCGAACACCTCTGCCAGCTTTGGCGGCATGGCTTCCACCAGCTTATCAGACATTTCACGGGGCGAGTCCTTCATGCCTCCCAGAACCCACTTCACAGTCATGTATACGGAGCCCTGGCAGTACATCTCCAAAAGGAACTGGAGCTCCTGGCCCAAAGGCTGGCTGGTCTTTCTTGCAATCAGGTCCGTATAAAACTGGAGAATCAGTTCAAAGTCATGTTCCTTCAATGAATTCCTGTCATCGGACCGGAACGCCTCTGTAAAAAACACCTTTTCATTGAGGATGAACTCAAACTTCCGGGTCAGGCTCTCCCCCACCGTGTGCCCCATGCCAATCTGTTCAAAGGACTGAAGCACCAGCTTGTCAAAATACCAGTTTATCAGGTCGTATTTGTCCAGAAAATTCCTGTAAAAGGTCTGCCGGGTCACGCCGCACCCCTCCACAATATTTTTGACCGTAATCTTATCCACCGGCGCTGCCTTCATGCACTCCTTGACGGATTCCGCCAGCCTGTATTTTGTTTTCTCCTGCTTTCCTGTAACGGCCATGGTATTCCTCCTGCGGCAGGTACTGGATAAAAACGCCCCGGTACCTGTGTCATTTTGTAACTTATCCCCACACGGCGGCAGGCAGTGCAGCCATGGTCGCGCCGCACTGCCCGCTGCTTCTATGGACAGTATATCAAATTTTCAGTCCTGCTTCTACCTGTTTTTGAAAATGCTTACCATTGCCTTCCACATCTGCACCAGAACATTCCACATCCGCCTTAAGGGGCTTTCCTTGGCCTTGGCCACTTCCGCATCCGCGGTCTTGGCCGTGTCGTCATCCACGCTGATCTCATCGGTACGCATGACAATCTGCAATGTCTTAGGCGGCTTGTTCCGGTCCGAGGTAAAGGATACCTTGTCTGCGGACGGATCCATAAACAGGAACCGGTTATCCGTATCAAACTTATCCAGCTCGTTGTCAATGGTATCCTTCATTGTACGTCCGGCCTGGCGCATGGCAGTAGTGCTGTCCAGGATATTCAGGCTTTTATCCAGAAGCTCCATGCTGCCGCGCAGGCTGTCTCTGGCTGCTGCGTCAAAATCGTCACTGCTGTCTTTCAGCGTGTTCTGGATAATGGTCAGTGTACTGATTCCATTGTTGAGGGCATCTGTGGTGCGCCGCACCAGCTCCCGGGAGTCATCCAGGGCAGTCTGGAGGTCCGGATAATATACATCCAGAGAATCATTGAGAGCCTTTAAATCCTCAATCAGATAATCCATATTGTCAACTATCTCGGCGCTGTATTTCGCGGAATCAGACGTATCATCCATCAGGTTCGACATCCTGTCTGTCAGGGATTTGCTCTGTGCAGACAGCTCCTGTAGGACTGCCACCTTTTCATACAGAGCCTGTTCAATGGCTTTTGCGGCTCCCTGCGGATCGGGACTGCTTACCAGAGGAATATTTTTCCTTTCTATGGATGCGGTTACCGTGATTCCTGCCAGGCCGGTGTTTCCAGTATTTCCTGCATTTTTCGCAGAACTAATGACAGTGCCGGTATCCGGGGTGCTGCTGCCGGTATCTCCGCTGGCAGTGCTGTTTTCAGCAGGGCTTCCGCCGGTATTTTCTTCTCCGGCTGTGCTTCCGCTTTCACTTCCGCTTCCGGTCCCACTTCCGCTGACGCCTCCGCCTCCGGCTGTGCTTCCGCTTCCGCTCTCGGTTTCGCTTCCGCTGGCGCCTCCGCCTCCGGCTGTGCTTCCGCTTCCGTTTCCGCTCCCGGTTTCGCTTCCGCTGGCGCCTCCGCTTCCGTCCGTACTTCCGCTCCCGGTTTCGCTTCCGCTTCCGCTGGCGCCTCCGCTTCCGTCTGTACTTCCGCCTCCGCTGCCTTCTTCGGTTCCGCTTCCGCCGGCACCTCCATCCGGATTATCTTTTCCATCCGTACTGCTGCCGGAATTTCCGCTTTCCTGGTCATTTCCCTGATTATTATTCTGGGTATTTTCCTGGCTGCCGCTGCCGCCGGAAGATGAGTGGCTTCCGCCATTTGATACCCCGTAATCCACATCCTCCATGTCCTCCAGCTCTTCCTCATCCAGTTCCTCGTCGTAGAGCCTTCTGGCCTTGGCGCTGGAACTCTTATACAAGCTGAGATACGTAAGCAGTGTGTCCTGGGATGCCTGAAGCTGGGTGTCCAGCGCAATAATGGATTCCATGGTCTTCTTAAGCTCCGGCAAATCGCTGCTGATACCGCCTGCGCTGTTTTCAATGTTCTTAAGTCTGGTCTGCAGTTTTCTTAATGGGTCCTGCATGTCTCCCAGTGTGCTGACAATGTCATTCATGCTGCTGTGAACCACCTCAGCACAGTCCTTGGCTGTCTGGAGATGAGGAATCATGGTATCCATCTGCTGAGACACCGCTGTAAGTGCTGCCAGCGTCTGGTCATTTCCCGCCAGTATGCTGTCCTTGGAATTACTCCACTTCTGTCTGGCGCTCTCCGCTGAATCCATGCCCTGGCGGACCTGATTCACGCCCTGCCTCATGTTCTCCACAGACTTTGCCATCTGTTCCAGGCTGTCGTAAAGCTCATCTCCCGCGTCCTGCCATGTATCCTTGGCTTCCTTCAGGTCCTTGATATGTTCCAGATCCTCGACCGTTCCCGGCACCATGGCCATAATCACGCCTATGGTCTCAAAGCTGTCCGTGCCGACACGCACTGTATAAGCTCCATCCTCCCCCGGAAGGGCGGTAAATACCACTGCCGTGGTATCCCCCAGGTTCTGGGTCTGGGAACCCTCAGCCTCCACACTGTAGCACTTGCTCATATCCACAGGCACAGCCACCATAAGCATCATGTTGTTGCGGTAATACGCTCCGGCATTGTCATTGGGCTCTGCCTTCACATTGATTTCAATCAGGCCCGAAGCCCCTGCCAGCTTATCGGCGTCCGTGGGTACACCGTTCAGCTTATAAGATACGTCAAAGTCCCAGGGCAGTACCATCCTGTCTTTATCCACAGCGCATTTATAATAAAATCTTTCCCTCTGGGCCTGTGGAAGCTGCCATGTAACCGTCCCGTCCCCCAGCACAGGTTCAATGCTGTTAGACATGTTAATCACATTTTCATAGGTACCGTAATCCGTAAACTCGGTCCGGCCATTGAGACCCACTCCCTTTACCACATTAATCTTATCTACCCTGCCATAATAATCCAGATTCACATACATGGTTTCATCCACGTCGACGGAGGCCTCCGCTCCGTATGCGGGTAAGCTGTCAGTGCCGGTGCAAAGCATGACAAAGACCATTCCTGCTGCCATGATTCTATTATATTTCATTTTCATCACTTTCCACCTCCGCTGGTTCTAAATCAGTCCGCTTTAATGCGGACGCCTTGTTGACAATGGCGCCTAAACATGCCTTTATCAGGGCTTTGCGCTTTTCATGGCGCTGTTTCAGATATTTCTGCAGGCGGTCCCACTCATTGCTGGTAATGATGCGGTCAAACAGCACCAGAAGGGCCGGCAGCACGGTCAGCACCAGAATCACGCTGAACAGCGCCCCCCGTCCAATCAGGTGCCCCAGATCCCCTATGGCTGCTGTCGTTGATATGAAATGTATGATATATCCCGCCAATATGATAATGGTTCCCGAAGTAAAAACAGAAGGACAGGACAGCATTAAAGCCTGAATACATGCTTCCTTCTTCTCCAGGGACTTTCTGCATGACACATAATTATTGGTCAGCAGGATGGAATAATCCACTGTGGCTCCCAGCTGTATGCTGCTCACTATGATATATCCCATAAACACCATGGTATCCCCTGCCAGGTACGGCATGGCCATATTGAGAAAAATTGCCGCCTCAATGGGCACCATTACAATCATGGGTATGGCAAAGGACCGGAAACTGAACATTACCACCAGGAACACGCCCAGCATGGACAATAAATTTACCCTGGAATTATCCGCCGTGATAGTGGTCTTGATATCCTGTGTTGAGGGTGTTTCCCCCACCAGATAGGAATTCTCCGGATAATACCGCTCCAGAATATCCCGGATTTCATCCGCGCCCTTAAATGCCTGTTCGCTCTCTGTCTTGGTCCGTATGTAAATGAGCATCCTGCAGTAATCCTTTGTGTGGAGCTCGCTGGTAATGGAATACGGCAGGAATTCCTCAGGTATTCCCTCCGGAAGGGTATTGGACATGGACGTCACACTTTTTACATAGGGAAGATCCTCTATCTCATCTGACATCGCTTTCTCCGTTACGGCTGAAGTATTGGGATACATGGCCAGCATCATATTGCTTCTTCCAAATTCCTGGGAGATTACCTGGTCGTCCCTATAGACCTGAGTTCCCTCGCTGGCTCCCACCGCGCTGTTGCCGTACAGGAAATCATTCATTCCCTGGGCCACATAAGCGGGCGGCGCAAGAATCAGCATAATGATAAGGGAGGCATAACGCACCCTGTAGACCCATTCGCTGAATTTCCGAAAGGAGGGCAGGAAGGGGCGGTGCCTGGTCTTATCATTCCACTTGGAAAATTTGAGAATCATGGCCGGCATAAAAAACAGCACGGTTATAAGGCTGAACACAATTCCCTTTGCCAGCACCAGTCCCATATCAAACCCGATGGTGAACTTCATGGATACCAGGGCCAGAAAGCCTACCACCGTAGTCAGGCTGCTGGCAAATATGGAATTGATGGCAGCATCAATGGCGTTGATCATGGCCTGTTCTTCTGAAAGCCCCTTCTGCTTTTCCCTGGAAAATGCATCCAGCAGGAAAATGGAGTAGTCCATGGAGGTTGCCAGCTGCAGCACCATAGCCACATTATTGGTCAGGAACGAGACTGTCCCGATAAAAATATTCGTGCCCCTGTTCAGCAAAATAGCCACTCCCATAACCAGCAGGAAAAGGAATGGTTCGGACCAGGCGGCGGTGCTGATGCACAGCACCGCAAATATCATGATGACGGCAACCGTAAGGATGAGGTTCATCTCGCTCTCCACATTTTCCGTCAGGGATTTATTCTGTACCGCCATTCCCACATAGTATCCCTTATCCCCTGTAATGGCCTTCATCTCGTCAATGGCCTGGGATGTCTTCTTTGCCGTATCCCCCTGGTCAAAGGTGATATCCATTACAGCGCAGCCGTCCTTGTAGTAATCCTTAATATCCTCCTGGCGTATAAAATCCTCGCCCGAATAGATATTCACCGTACTGTCGCACCATAGAATCTGATCCACCCCATCCACGGCTTCCAGCTTATCCTTATACTGCTTTGCCTCATACAGGCTCACATCCTTGATCATAAGCCTGGCAGTGCCCGGGTAGCCGAATTCATCCTCCATCAGGTCCAGTCCGATACAGGACCTGGCCGATGCAGGCAGGTACTCCGTCAGGTCATAATTCACATTTACAAAGAGCATCGCTATCAGGGAGAAAACACACCCTGCCACAAAGACACTCTCAATCCATCCTTTTTTATGTATGATAAACCTGGCCATGCGGAAGGAAAACTTATCCCCCTCCTGCATCTCCTGTCCTTTTACCCTGTGCATTCTGTCCTTTATCCTGCCAAACAGCTTCTGTCCCATACTCCATGCTCCTTATGTTTCCGCCCCACGGCGGCCATGCCCTGCGGGCCTTATGCCCCGTGCCGCGCATTTCCGCTTCCGCATTCCGCTGCAAAGTCCTTACGCTTACCGCATCAGAATCACCATAAAATACTGTTTTCCGTCCTTTTCCCTGTGAGCCATCCCCAGGCGGCGGTAATATTCCAGGGAATACTTCCGGTCGGTCATTGACTGGAAACGCTTATCCAGCTTTTCCTTTATTTTGTCAAATGCCTCTGACGCGTCATCACAGTCCCTTACGTACAGCTCCAGACAGGAAGCATTCCTTCTGTAGTTGATAAAGGACAGGTAATCATTAACAGTACCTTCGCCGGGAATCCTGTCATCCGCATATCCCCCTGCCATGGCTCCGTCCAGTCTGTGGCCCGCCGCCTTGTTGAGTGTCATATCCATTTGGAAGCCCGCATACCGGTCATAGACACGGTGCATATCGCCGTCATACTCATCCTCACGGTCCGGGTATTCCTCAAAGTATAAATCCTTCTTTTTCTCATTTAGCTGATCAAATAAATCCTGGGCCATATCGTCGTAGCATCCCGCATCATAGGCACCTCCGCCCGTATTCTCCACCCAGCCGGCAGAAACCAGGGCTCCCTGCGATGAAAACTCATATTTCCCGTTATCCAGTATCAGCTCTCCCAGGTTCATGCCTCCATCCTCGTGGAAGTAGTACCATTCGCCGTCCACTTCCCTCCAGCCCGTAACCATGGCCCCGTTTTCATCCATATAATAGGACCTTCCCTCTGTCCGGAGCCATCCCCTATGTAAATTTCCGTCCTGTTCCAGCCAATACCATCTTCCCTCTGCCTGGTTCCAGCCAGGAATAAATGAGGCGGTCATCAACTGTGCCTGCTCATCCGCCAGAGCCGTCACAGGTCCGGCCCCCTCAAGGGCCCATAGAGCTCCCGCCATAGCCAGAATGACCGCACATCTTCTATATCTCATGCCCTTTGCCCCCGTTCCTTCTATATATCTATTATACATCTTTTATATCGTTAAACAACTTCCGTTTTGTTAATTGACTTTTGTTTATTTATTGACTATAATGGATTATAATAAATTATGGCAAAAATACAATGATTAATTTTCTTAGTTTTGACGGTTAATCAACACTTTTTCCATTTTTGTGCAGAATGCAATTGTTAAATATTTGTAAATACACGCAAACCTATATAACCAAAAGGAGGAACAGATAATGGGCATTGAACCTGTGGACCGCCGGGTACGTAAAACCCGCAGACAGCTTCGTGAATGTCTTATAACATTGCTCAAGGAAAAAAAGGTCCAGGATATAACGGTCCGGGAGCTGACCGACATGGCGGACTTAAACCGGGGCACCTTTTATCTCCACTATAAGGATGTGTTTGATCTTCTGGAAAAGACAGAAGCAGAGCTCCAGGAAGATTTCAACCAATTGGTCCGTAAGCATGACGCTGTGGATCTGAAACAGCGCCCTTCTGTCATATTCAATGAAATATATTACTTAGTATATGATAACGCGGACCTGATTGAGATTCTTCTGGGTGAAAACGGGGATTTGAGTTTTGTGAACCGTCTGAAGCAGCTCATACGTGAGAAATGCCTGAAGGACTGGATGGAGGTGTTCCGCTCCGGCAATGCGGCTGCTTTTGACGCTTTCTTTTCCTTCATTGTGTCAGGATGCATCGGCCTGGTACAGTACTGGCTCCAGACAGGCCTCAAGGAAACGCCGGAACAAATGGCAAAGCTGACAGAACACATCATCACCAAGGGAATCGGTGTCCTGGAAATCGACCCCTACGTATAATATCGTCTGAACGGTTTCCATTTCCTATATTAATGTCATGTATGCGCAGTGTCATGTATATCCATAAACCGGATGAATTTTTCTCCATGTTATGATATGATGGGAAATAAACCACAACAGAAAACAGGAGAATACGATGGAAACACGAAATGAATACAGCCCAAAGGCAATTGTCCGCATCCGAAAAGGACAGGGACGTTCCCTAAAGGCCGGAGGCGCATGGATTTACGATAATGAGATTGAGAGTATCAATGGAGCCTTTGAAAACGGCGACATGGTGACCGTGGAGGACTTTGACGGATATCCCCTTGGTACCGGCTACATCAATACCCGGTCCAGGCTGACGGTCCGCATGATGTCCCGCTGGAAGGATACGGTCATTGACAGCGATTTTCTGGAAATGCGGGTACGCAATGCCTGGGATTACAGGAAAGCGGTGACAGACACCTCCAGCTGCCGCGTCATATTCGGGGAAGCCGACTTTCTGCCCGGTATTGTCATAGACAAATTTTCAGATGTGCTGGTGGTGGAATCCCTGGCTCTGGGAATCGACCGTCTGAAGCCGGTCATTGTGGACAAGCTCAGAAAGGTCATGGCGGAGGACGGAATTGCCATCCGGGGCGTATATGAGCGCAGCGATGCCAAGGTCCGTCTGCAGGAGGGAATGGAGCGCCATAAGGGATTCATAGGAGATGCCTTTGACACCAAGGTGGAAATCCTGGAAAATGGGGTCCGTTATATGGTGGATGTGGAGGACGGTCAGAAAACAGGCTTCTTCCTGGACCAGAAGTACAACAGGCTGGCTGTTCAGAATCTCTGCCGCCGCATCAAACCGGAACAGGTGCTGGACTGCTTTACCCACACCGGTTCCTTTGCCCTCAACGCCGGTCTGGCAGGGTCCGCTCATGTGCTGGGTGTGGATGCCTCGGAGCTGGCGGTAAACCAGGCCAGGGAAAACGCTGCCCTCAACGGCCTGACGGAACAGGTACAGTTTGAGTGTGCCGATGTTTTCGGCCTTCTTCCCAGGCTGGAGCAGGAAGGCCGTAAATACGATGTGGTCATCCTGGACCCGCCGGCGTTTACGAAGTCCAGAAATTCCATTAAAAACGCGGTCAAGGGCTACCGCGAAATCAACCTGAGAGGCATGAAGCTGGTAAAGGACGGGGGCTATCTGGCCACCTGCTCCTGCTCTCATTTCATGGACCCGGAACTGTTTACCAAAACCATACGTGAAGCCGCCGGCAATGTACATAAACGGCTCAGACAGGTGGAGTACAGGACCCAGGCGGCGGACCATCCCATTTTGTGGGCAGCGGATGAGTCTTATTATTTGAAATTTTACATTTTCCAGGTGTGCGACGAGAAATAGGTCTAAAAATAAAAAATCCCTGAATACCGGTATGAGATGCAATGTACGCCATTGTCGGTATCTCGGGGATTTTTTCTTTTATTTTCCATGAACAAACGGCAGGATAAACGGATAAGCTATAAGTGAGATGATATGATAAAAGGATGCGTCACTGTATGTATGCGGCTGAAGATTTACGGCTGCACACTTATAGCTGTGCATTTCACAGAAAGGAGCGGACATGATTATACTCATTATATTCCTGATACTGACTGTTCTATCCATCCTGGTCTGCTGTTTTGTGGCAGGCTCAACGCCCTATGACAGGGAGGCCGACGATGAAGCGCAGCTGGAATTTCTGCGCAAATACAGGGAATCAAAAAACAGGTGAACAGAATCCCTTCTATCTTCAAACCACTTTCCCTTTTCCCGGCCAGCCGCATACTTTCCCGCGGATTCTCTCGTGGAACATGTCGATTACCGGACCCAGTCCAAAGGTGCACACGATGGTTCCAATGCCAATCTCCCCGCCTAAAAAAAACGCCAGGACCACGCACACCGCATCCAGGGACACCTTGGCGGTTCCCAGCCTCATCCCCCTTTCATGGAGAGCCACCACCAGGTCATCGGTGGGATTGGTGGGGAATACGCTGATGATATAGCAGGCCACTGCAAATGCAACCGCCGCCGCGCCTGCCGCCATAATGAGCAGGGAGGCTGCCAGCCCTGTACCCTGTACAGGCGCCAGAATTGTCTTCCACATATCCGTAAATATTCCCAGAAAAAAGGACGAAATAAATGTCTCCAGTCTCGGATATCCCTTTCTGATAAAAGCAGCCAGAAGCACCACCAGAAAGGCGGTGGCATAAATGGCAAGAGATGTATTGATATGGAGCCGTTCTGCCAGGGCAAAGTTCAGGGCGTCGTAGCCGCCGGCGCCCAGGTGGGCGTTGATGGTCAACACCACGCCCATGGGCATGATTCCCACGCCGATGGCATAAAGCGCCAGATTGCAGGCCCATTCTCCGGGTGTCATGGATTTCCACTCTCTCAGATTCATGATTTGTCCTGCCTTATCACAACATTCTCCAGACTGCTGCTGGCCGCCTGTCCCCTGAAATTCTTAAGCGTCATATCCCGGCATTCTTCCGCATACAAAGCATGGCTGAAATCATTTTTCTCCTCCCCCTCGAATTTCACCTGGCAGTTCCGCAGGATCACATGGTCGGCTCTGCGCATATAAAATCCGGAGGTCTTGATCTCCTCGATCCTCTGTCCGTATCCCGGACGCAAATCGTACATTCCTTTTGGCCATTTGCTCTTGGCTCTGACCACCACACGCACATTCTCAAAAAGAATATCCTCAATATGGTTTCCCCGGCTTCCTGACAGGAATACGCCGTTTTCAGAGTCGCAGGTTATGTTGGAAAACCGCACATTGGATATGTGTCCGGATTTGGTATGTTCATCCCTGTCATGGGTGGATATGGTAATTGGTTCCGCGCATCCCCACCAGCATTCCGCAAACCGCCTTGTCTCTATGATGATATTTGAAAATGAAACATTCCTCACATTTCCCCCGTCCCGGATCTGGATGGATATACCGCGGTTGCTGTCACTGATGATGCAGTTATCCACAACCACATTCTCGAAATCCCCCGTTCCCTCTGTGCCGATTTTCAATGCAGCGGAGGTGGACGTGAGGGTACAGCCTGAGATAATTACATTTTTAAGAGGCCCGTATTCCATATTTCCGGAAGAGCTCTTCAGACATATACAGTCATCCGCGCATGTGACGTGGCAGCCAATGATGCGCACATTGGTAGAATGGTCCGGGTCAATGCCGTCAGAATTAGCCACATTCAAATCATTTAAAATCCGAAGGCCCGATATGAGCACATCGTCACAGCCAGCCGGATGCAGGGTCCAGAAGGGGGCATTTCTCATAATTACATCCTTAAATGAGATGTGGTTGCAATGCTCCACATAGACCAGAGTAGGGCGCGGATAAAAGTCGCCCGTCACATAATATGGGCTCACCTGCCGCACAAAAGCATAGGCGTTTCCGTCGATGGCTCCTTCTCCGGAAATGGCTATGTTGTCCGCATCCTTTGCGTAAATAAACACATAGGAAGGTTTCAGGGTCACCGGAGTTCCCACCCGTTCCACGCCGTCGTCTCTTTGTCCGGCGTTGGGATGGAAGTAACGCTCCAGAGCCTTATGGGCCTGTAATACTGCCCCCCGTTCCAGGTGCAGATCCACGTTTTCCTTTAAGATAATGGAGCCGGAATAAAAATGCTTTCCGCCCTCCAGAACCACCCTTCCGCCTCCGGCCTTACTGCAGACGTCAATCGCTGCCTGGATAGCGGGCGCGTCATCTGTGACGCGGTCCGCCTTTGCGCCAAAATCAAGCACATTAAAAGTCATAGTCAGACACTCCTTTCCTCTGTCCTACACAGCGCCGACCAGGGTCGGAATCACCATGGAGAACCAGGGCACATAGGCCACCAGCATCAGTGCGGCAAAGATAGCCCCATAAAATGGTAAAATAGGCTTAATCATATCCTCCATGTCAATGCCAGCCACGGAACAGCCGGAAAAGAGGGCAGACCCCACCGGCGGGGTAATATTGCCGATACCCAGGTTCATGATCATCATGATACCAAAATGAATGGGATGCATGCCAAAACTCTTTACCACCGGCAGGAAAATAGGCGCGAAAATCAGCACGGCCGGAGTAATATCCATAAAGGTGCCCACAACCAGAAAGATAATATTAATCATCAGAAGCACCACGTACGGATTGGATGAAATGCTTAGCATGGCTTTGCCGATGGCTGCCGGCAGTCCTGTAAAGGACATGACAAAGGACATGGTGGAGGAAGCTGCAATAAGGAACATGATAACAGCAGTCGTCTCACATGCATCGCACAAAATGGCCGGCAGGTCCTTTATCTTAGATCGGAAGAGCACACGTCTGAACTC
>ERZ507035.452-NODE-452-length-20335-cov-5.533728_pt1 | contig 20335 bp, 13 predicted proteins | sample MGYA00512873_ERZ507035 | MGnify/ENA metagenome assembly ERZ507035
CTGGCCGCCGAAGCCGAGGAAGCTAAGGCTGCGACTGCCGCCGAGCCGGCCAAGTCAGCCGAATCGGCCAAAGCCGAGCCTGCGCCAGCCGCGCAGGCCGAACCCGAACCGGCAGCTGCGCCCAAGCCCGAGTCCCAACCTGCCTCCAAGCCCACTCCCGCCAAACCTGAAACCCCCGAATCGGTCGGCTCTCGACTGACCCGACTCAAGGCAAAACTTGCCAAGTCCGGCAACCCGTTCGGCAAGGCCCTGTTCGACATCCTCGCCAAAGACAATCTCTCCGAGGCCGATTGGGAAGACGTCGAAGACACACTGCTGCTTGCCGACGTCGGTGCGGATGCTTCCGCCCAACTGGTCGATGACCTGAGAACCGACGCCCGCATCACTGGTAAAGCCGACCCAGCCGAAGTACGCGCCACGCTCAAGGAGAAGCTGCTCGATCTGGTCGGTCGAGATACGGACCGCCGCCTCAATGCCGAAAAGCCGGGTGCCGCCAAGCCCAGCGTCATCATCATGGTCGGCGTCAACGGCACCGGCAAGACCACCACTGCCGGCAAACTGGCTCGACTGTTCGTGGCCGAAAACAAGCAGGTCATGATGGGCGCGGCCGACACCTTCCGCGCGGCCGCCGCCGACCAGCTCGAAACCTGGGGCGCACGCGTCAATGTGCCCGTCGTCCGCTCCGACAAGGACGGTGCCGACCCGGCATCCGTCGCCTTTGAGGCATCCGCCAAGGCCAAGGAAGCGAACGCGGACGTGCTCATCATCGATACTGCCGGCCGACTGCAGAACAAGTCGAACCTGATGGACGAGCTCGGCAAGATTCGCCGTGTTACCGAAAAGAACCTGCCGGTGGATGAAGTGCTGCTTGTGCTCGACGCCACCACCGGCCAAAACGGCATGGCCCAGGCCAAGGTGTTCGCCGAAGCCATCGGCATTACCGGTGTGGTGCTCTCCAAGCTTGACGGTTCCGCCAAGGGCGGCATCGTGGTCAGCGTGCAGAAGGAGCTCGGCGTGCCGGTCAAGCTCGTCGGTCTTGGTGAAGGTCCGGACGATTTGGCACCTTTCGATCCCGAAGGTTTCGTGGACGGCATTCTCGCGTAGACGGTCGAGTTCTTCTCAGTCTCGCTTTGCTCGACAGCTCCCCTCAGCGAGGGGAGCCCTGCGTCCGTCCACGTTGTGGGCGCGGGAAACGCCCGCAACGCACCAAACCTAGCCCCGAAGCATATTCGAAACATGATTCGGGGCTTTCCCATATCCGTTGGAATCATGCCGGAATCAGCCCATCCGATGCCAACCTAATTGTCAGGTGCGCTTAACAATCGCGTAACTTGCCGTAACGAAACCAAAACGAGACCGGCTTTTACTGACGAACTGTTAGCCCCCACAAGGGGGACGGCATTGTAGAGACAAAGTCGACGCCGGCCGCGCAAAGCCCCCGGTGCCCTGAACGAAAGAGAGGGAGGTAGACATGGGAGCGATTGATTCCGGTAACACCGCATGGATCCTGACATCCGCGTCCTTGGTTTTCCTCATGACGCCTGGTGTGGCGTTCTTCTACGGCGGTATGGTTCGTGCCAAGGCCGTCCTGAACATGCTGATGCTTGAGGCGGCCGCCCTGTCGGTCACCATGATTATCTGGACCCTGTGGGGTTGGTCGATTGCTTACGCCGGTTCCGACATCGGAGGCATCTTCGGCGACCCGGCCAGCGGCTTCCTGCTGAAGGACTCCATGGTCGCCCAGGACGGCGTGTTCACCGCCACCGGTCTGAACGGCAACAACTACCCGGTTTCCGTGGACGTTGCCTTCCAGGTCGCTTTCGCGATGATTACCGTCGGCCTGATCTGCGGCGCCATTGCCGAGCGTGTGAAGTACAGCACCTGGATGATTTTCGTGGCGCTGTGGGTCACCTTCGACTACGCTCCTATGGCCCACATGGTCTGGAACGGTGGTCTGCTGTCTGCTGATGGCGCCATCTCCAAGGCCATCGGCGCGGCCGCCCACGATTTCGCAGGTGGTACTGTCGTCCACATCAACGCCGCAGTCGCCGCCCTGATCATCGTGCTCATCATCGGCAAGCGTAAGGGCTTCGGCACGCAGCCGTTCCGCCCGCACAACGTGCCGTTCGTGATGCTCGGCGCCTTCCTGCTGTGGTTCGGCTGGTTCGGCTTCAACGCTGGTTCCGCCTTCGCCGCCAACGGTACTGCTGGTTACGCTTGGGTTTCCACCTCCGCCGCCACCGCAGCCGCAATGCTCTCTTGGGGCTTCACCGAGAAGATTCGCTCCGGTCACTACACCGCCATGGGTGCCGCCTCGGGTATGGTCGCCGGCCTGGTTGCCATCACCCCGGCCGCCGATGTGGTCTCCCCGCTGTGGGCCATCGTGATGGGTGCCATCGCTGGTGTCCTGACCTGCCTGGCCTGCGGTCTCAAGTTCAAGTTCGGCTACGATGACTCCCTCGACGTCGTCGGCGTGCATGGCGTTGGTGGTTTCACCGGCACCATCCTCATCGGCTTCTTCGGTGAAGGCACCGGTCTGCTGGCTGGTGGCGACTGGAAGCAGCTCGTCGTTCAGCTGGTCATCGCTCTCGTCGCCATCCTCTACTCCGCAGTGATCACCGCGATCATCGCCTTCGCTCTGGAGAAGACCATCGGTTGGCGCGTCACCGAAGCCCAGGAAGTCGGCGGCATCGATCTTGCCGACCAGGGCGAACGTGCTTACGATTTTGCTGGTACCGCCAGCTCCGTCCTCAAGGAGGTGAAGTGAGATGAAGCTCATTACCGCTATCATCCAGCCCCATAAACTCGACGATGTCAAGGAAGCCCTCGCAGCCGCGGGCGTGCACGGCCTGACCGTGTCCGAGGCAAACGGTTATGGCCGTCAGCGCGGCCACACCGAGGTCTACCGTGGCGCCGAATACACCGTGGATCTCATTCCGAAGATCCGCATCGAGGTGCTGTCCGACGACGCCGATGCCGAAACCCTGGTTGGCGTGATCGTCAAGTCCGCCGGCTCCGGCACCATCGGCGACGGTAAGGTCTGGGTGGCTCCGCTTGACTCGGTGACCCGCGTGCGCACCGGCGAAACCGGTTCCGCCGCCATCTGATCCGTCCGGCCTTGTGATCGGGCCGATTCGGACAAGATGAAATAAAGACCCCCGGGCTTGAAGTTCGGGTTATCAATTACGACACATCCCCGTACGTGCCTCGCGCCGTGCGGGGATTGTCATAAGTCGTCATAGGTTTCATAAGGAACGTGCGTTATGACTTCAGCAGTCGATGGTCTCAAACAACGGTTCATGGCCATGAGCCAGCCCGACGCCGACGGCGTCTACCGCAATGGCGCGGCGAAACGCAAAGCCCGCACGGAATTGGCCATGGGCAATCTCACACAGTTGTGGAACGAAGCCTGCGAGGCGGTTTCCTTCGATGTTCCGGCAACCGGCATCGGTCTCGGCGCGGTCGGTTCGCTGGCACGTGGACAGGTAGGCCCCAGCTCCGACCTTGATCTGGCGGTCATCTACGAGCCGCACGCGCTGACCGACCAGCAGCTCAACGAGCTCGCCAACAAACTGTGGTATCCGATCTGGGATTCCGGCCTCGACCTCGACCAGTCGGTACGTACCGTCGCGCAATGCGAGGCCGTCACCGACCGCGACCTGCCCGCAGCTATGGGATGGTTGGACGTGGTGCCGATCGCGGGGGACACTGGACTTATCGAAAGCACAGCCGTATCCATATTGGAACGATGGCGCAAGGCCGCGCGCAAACGTCTGCCGGAACTGCTCGGCTCCGCCAAATCGCGCCTCGACGAATTCGGCCGCATGGCCTACATCAACCAGCCGGACATCAAGGAGGCACGTGGTGGCCTGCGCGACTCCGTATTGGTGTCCGCGCTCGCCGCATCCTGGCTTGCCGACCGTCCGCACGGCACGTATGACGACGCCGTCGAACGGTTGCTGGACGTGCGCGACTGCATCCATCTGGTCGCCGGCAAAGATACGAACATGCTGCTATCGCCCTACCAAGCCAAAGTCGCGGCGATGCTCGGTCTGGCCGATCCGACGCTGCCCGATGGCGAACGTGAGGCGAAGTCGATCGACGATCTGCAAACGTTGCTGGCACGCGTTGGCCGGCAGATCGCGTTCTCCCTTGATTCCACCGCGTCGCGCGCCGAGCATTCGCTGACGCACGACAAGCCGCGATTCGCCTTCTTCCAAGTGTTCCAGCCGCGCGGCGGCGGCAAACGTCAGGCACCGACCTTCGATGTGATCGCCCCCGGCGTGGCCAAGCATGAAGAGGAAATAGTGCTCGCTCCGGGCGCGGAACCGGCCGCCGACCCGAACCTCGTGCTGCGCGTGGCCGTCGCGGCCGCGGAATTCGGCCTGCCGATCGCCCCGGGAACGTTGCGGAATCTCAAAAAGTGCCCTATCGGCGACCGCAACTGGACGGACGAATCGCGTGAACTGTTCATACGATTGCTGGCTTCCGGCCCCGCGCTGCTCAACGTGTGGGAAGACATCGATCTCATCGACATGCCCGGCAAGCTCATCCCCGAATGGTTGGGCGTGCGCAACCGGCCAAGCGCGTCCGCCGCGCACCGCTATACGATCGACCGGCACATGGTGGAGGTCGTCACGCGGCTCGGCCGTGAAACACCCAGCGGTGGGCGGTACGACGACCGGCATTACGAGGCGCTGCTGCTCGCCGGCATCCTGCATGACATCGGCAAACGACCGGGGGTGGCCAACCATGCGGCGGAAGGCGCTCGGCATGCGACCGTGGTCGTGGAACGCATGGGATTCGACCGCGACATCGTCCGCTGGGTCACGCTGCTGGTACGCGAGCATCTGACATTGTCGGAGTTCGCCACAGGCCGCAATCCCAATGATCCCAACGTCGGCGATGATCTGGCCGGCCGGCTCGACCATAATCCCGTGCTGCTCGACATGCTGTTCGACCTGACCCGCGCCGACGGCTCCTCGTTGGGGGCCACGTCCGGCGAGACCATCTCCAAACAGTACGGGTGGAGCAAATGGCGTGAAACGTTGGTGCGCACCATGTACAACGCCACCCGATACCACATGTGAGCGCCGGTTTCTCGCATGCGCCAAGCCGATATGCCCCCGTATTTCTCGTCGTTTACGGAAAAGCGGGGTGCATATCACCTTCCGTTCACTTCGGCAAATCGAAATAAGGGAATCGGGGTACATGCTTTAGGATGTCCCCAAGTTGTCCACTCAGTTATCCCCACTCTGTGGATAAGTCGAAACGTTTTCCACATGGTTATCCCCAATATGTGGATAACTCGGCTTTTTTCGACTTTCTTATCCACACCAAAGCCATTCGCGCGTGTCGTTCGGTGGATGCGGAGATTCATCCATAATCTCAATGCAACACCGGTCGTGACGGCACGCACGTATTATGGTTTTCCTCGGTATTGAACACATTCGATTGACTGCTGCGGTTGGAGGGACATGGCGGAGAACGACTCTTGGAACAACGGTTCGGCGCAGAACCGCGGATTTTCGAACGCTGGAAACGGTGCGAACGGCATGAACGGCCGATCCGGCCAAGCCGTGCGCGACGCCCTGTTCGACCGCGTGCCGCCGCATGACGACGCCGCCGAAATGGCGGTGTTGGGCGGCATGCTGATGAGCAAGGACGCCATCGGCGAAGTATCGCAGATGATCGACGTGTCCGACTTCTACCAGCCACGCAACCAAACCGTGTACGAAGCGGTCATCAAACTGTTCTCGGCCTCCCAGCCGGTCGACGCCGTGCTGGTGGCCAACGAGCTGCTCGCCGAAGGCAATCTGGAAAAAGTGGGTGGCTCCGACTATCTGCACAGCCTGGTCGCATCGGTTCCGACCGCCGCAAACGCCACGTATTACGCCGACATCGTGCATCAGCGCGCCATCCTGCGTAATGTGATCGCGGCCGGCACCAAAATCGCACAGCTCGGCTACACCGCAGAAGGCTCGCAGGCCGAAGACGTCGTCAACCTGGCGCAGGCCGAAGTATATGAGATGTCCACCGGCAAAGTGCGGCAGGACTACGCGCCGATCGGCACCGTCATCGCCGATACGCTTGACCAGCTCGACCGTCTGCAAAGCGGCGAAGTGTCCCGAGGCGTGCCGACGGGCTTCCGCGACATCGACGACGTGACGCAGGGCCTGCAGCCCGGCCAGATGATCGTCGTGGCAGGCCGACCGGCCATGGGCAAGTCCACACTCGGTGTGGATTTCGCCCGTTCCGCGGCACTGCATCACGGATTGACGACCATCATCTTCAGCTTGGAAATGAGCAAAAACGAGTTGGCGCAGCGTATCATCTCCGCTGAATCCAACATTCCGCTCGCCGCCATGCGCCGCGCGGACGACATCACGCCGGAACGTTGGGCCATCCTGAACGAGTTGCAAGGCAAGCTGCAGAACGCGCCCCTGTTCATCGACGACAGCCCGAACATGAGCCTGATGGAAATCCGCGCGAAATGCCGCCGACTGAAGCAGACGAACGATTTGAAACTCGTCGTCATCGACTACCTGCAGCTCATGACCTCCGGCAAGGCCGTGGAAAGCCGCCAGCAGGAAGTGTCCGACTTCTCCCGTGCGCTGAAGCTGCTCGCCAAGGAGCTGGAAGTGCCGGTGGTGGCACTGAGCCAGCTGAACCGTGGCCCCGAAATGCGTCAGGACAAGAAGCCGCAGCTGTCCGACCTGCGTGAATCCGGCTCTATCGAACAGGACGCCGACGTGGTGTTCCTCGTGCACCGTCCGGACGCCTACGACAAGGAGGACCGCCCGGGCGAGGCCGACATCATCATGGCGAAGCATCGTAACGGTCCGACCGACACGTTCAATCTTGCGTTCCTTGGCGCGTATTCGAAGTTCAAGGACATGCCCCAGGATTACCAGTCCCAGCAGGAGGCGGTGTGATATGGCTTGGAATTCCTTCGCGACCCCGTTGATCGGCAAGGCCGTGCGCGCGGCCTCCCGTTTGGCGCACGGCGGTGGCAGCGCGTTCCCCGGCAAAATCGTGGAACGCATCGACCCGCAATTCCTGTCGCGCACATTGGCGCAACTGCCGCTCGGCGTGGTGCTCGTCTCCGGCACGAACGGCAAAACCACCACCACACGCATGGTGGCCAGCATGCTGCAATCGCTCGGATTGAAGGTGTTCACCAACCCGACCGGCTCGAACTTCACCCGTGGCGTGGTTTCGTCGCTGCTTGCGGAAGTCTCGCTTTCCGGCAAACTCGACGCCGACATCGCGGTGCTGGAACTCGACGAGGCGTACGCCGTGCATTTCGTCAAGCAGGTGCCGCCCGACTACTGCCTGCTGCTCAACGTGATGCGCGACCAGCTTGACCGTTTCGGCGAGATCGACAACACCGCGCGACTGCTGTCCAAAGCTGCGGAAGCCACCACCGGTACCGTCGTGCTCAACCGTGAGGACCCGCGCATCGCCCGTCTTGCTGACGTGGCGCATACGGAAGACGGCGTGGAAGTACGCTACTTCGGCCTTGACGAATCGTTGCGCGGCTTCTTCCCGTCGGATGACGACATGAGCACCACTGTTGACGCGGAAGCGCACGACAGTGCGGAACATGGCGGAAATATTGACGATTCGGGCAATGCCGGCGATACTGCCGATGCCGTTGCGGCCGCCGCGCCGGCCACATCGCAACCGCAGGACGGTCCCGACGCGCTGCCCGCCGACGTGACGTTGCGCGCCGTGGGCGACCACCGCGCCACCTTCGCGATCGACGGCGAAACGTATGAGACGGCCGTGAAACTGGAAGGCGTATACAACCTGTACAACGCGGCCGCCGCGCTCGCCGTGGTGCGCGCCGTCGCAGCGGACGCGCAGGCGATGTTCCTGCCGTTCGAAGACGCGCTCGCCGACAGTGTCGACGCGGACGGTGCCGATACCGGTACCGAAACGGACGGCAACGGCTCGCATGACGCCATCGACCAGGCCGCTGCGGACGAGATTCTGCGCGCGGCAGGCGTCTCACCCCGTATGATCGCCTTCGCGCACGCCACCACGCAGGCCATGATCGACACCGCCGGCGAGGTCACACCGGCATTCGGCCGAGGCGAGGTCATCACCGTGAACGGCACTCCCGTGGAACTGCTGCTCGTCAAAAACCCCATGGGCTTCCGCCTGTCGCTGGCCTCGTTCAAGCCCGAAGGCTGCGACACCATGATCTGCATCAACGACGAATACGCCGACGGCCGCGACATGAGCTGGCTGTGGGACGTGGACTTCACCTCGCTGCGCGGCACCGGCGTCAAAGCCGTGTCCGGCGTACGCGCGTGGGACATGGCCCTGCGCCTCGAATACGATCAGGTGCCGGTCGAATCGGTCAGCACCGACCTGGAGGAATCGGTCGTGAACTTCGTGAACGCGAATTCTGGCACCCCCAAACACATCTACTGCACGTACACGGCCATGCTGAAAACGCGTGCCGCGCTCGCCAAAATCGCCGACGTGGCCGACGCCGGCGTGGGCAAGTGAGCGCCGCGCGAAACGAAACCGCGCAATCGCAAAGCAAAACAGCGGAAGGAAGACGAGGAGACGATATGAGCCAGGTCATCGACATCGTGTCGCTGTATCCGAAGGATATGAACATCTACGGCGATTCCGGCAACGTGCTCACCATCCAGCGCCGGCTCGCGCTGTACGGCTACGAGCCGCGCGTACACGCCTACAACCAGGGCTGCGACTGGCCCGAGCACGTGGACATGATTCTGGGTGGCGGCGGCCAGGACACCGGCCAGAAGAAGATCATCGACGACTTCTTCCAACGCGCCGACCTGCTGCGTTCGCTCGCGGCGGACGGCGTGCCGATGCTGATGATCTGCGGCCTGTACCAGCTGTTCGGCGAGTATTTCGAAACGGTCGACGGCTCCCGACTCGACGGCATCGGCGTGATCGGCGCGTACACGGTCGGCCAGGAAACACGCATGATCGGCAATCTTACGGAAACCTCCGCCGATTTCGGCAAGATCATCGGCTACGAAAACCATTCCGGACAGACGTTCCTGCGTGACGGCGTGCAGCCGCTCGGCACCGTCGAACAGGACGGCACCGGCAACAACGGCGAGGACCATACGGAAGGCGCGCGCGTCCACAACGTGATCGGCACGTACATGCACGGCTCGCTGCTGCCGAAGAATCCCGCGATCGCCGATTTCCTGATCCGCACCGCCGTCGAACGCCGTTACGGCACGTTCGATCCGGCCGCCGCCGGACAGACGGACGCGCAACGGGCCGCCCTGCATCGCATCGACGAAATCGCCGACCGTGCTCGCCGCGTGGCCATGTCCCGTCCGCGCTGACGGCTGCCATGCCGGTTCGCCGGCAATCGCACCGCCTGCGCTGAACGCCGGATATCCGCCACTTTTTATGCGATTGACCGGTTTCGCTCGGCGCAGATGTGAAGAAAATGCGATAGAGTGGTACCACCATCACCTAAAGGAGGACATCATGGCTGATTTTAATTTTGGTGACGGCCTGCGCAAGGTCTTTCTCGCCGGCGTCGGTGCCTTGGCGACCACTGTTGAGAAGAGCCAGGAAATCGTTGACGATCTCGTCAAGAAGGGCGAGCTGACCGTCGAGCAGGGCAAGGCCCTCAACGCCGAACTCAAGCACAAGGTCGAAGAGGCTAAGGAAGCCCCTGAGGCCAAGGATGCAGCCCCGGCCGAAACCGAAGACAAGGCCGAGTAGCTCCAGTCTTTCGTATCGCCGTCTGCCGCGCATGTGAGCGCCCGGACGGCGATTTGCTATGCCCGCGCGACGCCGGCGAAACGTTCGTCTGGCATCGCGGGCTTTCCAGCCGATTTCCCAACCGTTTGCGAGCAGTGACATGTCTTTGAAACACCCATCCGACAAGCCGGACGCGGCACGCCCCGAAAGCGTGGAGCCCGTCACGCTGTCCGACAGGGTCAACGCGGTCATCAACCCCACGGCCGACCCTTCGCCGGACGCCGCCTCCCAAGCAAACGGACTGACGGATGAGCTTGCCCACGAATCCGCGGACGATGCCGGCGAAACGGATGATACCGGCAAAGCGGCCGGTGCCAACGCACAATCGTCCGAAACCATCGGCATCTTCGGAGCGCGCAAAGACACGTTCTCCGCGCGCTACCATCTGACCCGCCGCGGCAAACTCCGGCGTCTTGCGCAAATCGCGCAGATCGCCAACAAATTCGACGTGGTTCACGGACTCACGCCCGTCAAAATGCGTCTCATGCTCGAAGCGCTCGGCCCCACGTTCGTCAAGGTCGGACAGATCCTGTCCATGCGCTCCGAAATCCTGCCGCAATCGTTCTGCGACGAACTGTCCAAACTGCGCGCCGGCGCCGACCCCATGCCATACAGCACGGTGCTGCAGGTGCTTGAGGACGAATACGGCCGGCCCGTGGACGAGATCTTCGACCATATCGACCCCACCCCGCTCGGCTCGGCCAGCCTTGCGCAGGTGCATCGTGCGAAACTGCTCACCGGCGAGGACGTGGCCATCAAAGTGCAACGTCCGGGCGTGCGCGAAACCATGGCGCAGGACGTGTCCATCATGCGCACCATCGCGGGAATCGCCACCAAAACCATGCGCAGCGCGCAGGTGGTGGACCTGTCCGGCGTGGTCGAGGAACTGTGGGACACCTTCGAATCGGAAACCGACTTCCTCATCGAAACGCGCAATTTGGCGGAATTCAAACGATTCTGCGAACGCTACAAATACATGGACTGCCCGAAGCCGTACCCGGAACTATGCACCGAACACGTGGTGGTCATGGACTACGTGGAAGGCATCTCCGTCTCCCATCCGGACGAGCTGCTTGCAGCCGGCTACGACCTGAAGGAAATCGGCACCAAACTCGTGGACAACTACGCCACGCAGGTACTCGACGAAGGCTTCTTCCACGCGGACCCGCACCCCGGCAACATCATGGTGCGCGGTGGGCAGATCGTGCTGCTCGACCTGGGCATGACTGGCCGGCTCAACGCCAAAACCCGTTCCGTGCTGAAGGACATGATCTTCGCCGTGGCCGAGCAGGATTCCCCCAAGCTTGCCGACGGTCTGCTGCGTTTCGCCGGCGCCGAGGCCGATCCGGAGGATTATCCGGCATTGCTGGCCGATCTGGACGTGATCGTCAAGGAATTCGGCACAGTGGACCTGGCCGAACTGGACATCGCCGCCATGCTGACGGCCCTGACGCAGATGGCGCAACGCCACGGCATCGAAGTGCCGAGCACCGTCACCACGGTCGGCCGCGCGCTGGTCACGTTGGAGGGATTGCTTGACGAATTCATTCCCGACGTGAACATGATCCAGATCATCTCCGACCACATCGCGTCGAGCACGTCGAAGAAGGATTTCGCCAAGGACGAGACGAAATCGCTGGCTCTCGAAAGCCATCAGGCGCTGCACAGTCTGCTTGCCGCCGCCAACGAGCTGAAAGTGGCGTCCCGCATGCTCACGCGCGGCCAGCTGCGCGTCAATATGGAGATGGTCGGTTCGCAGGAGCCGATCCACCTGCTCGCCAACATGGTGAACAGGCTTACGATGGCGCTTATCGTGGTCGGCCTGTTCATCGGCTCGTCGATTGTGTATTACGCGGGCATCAAGCCGGTGATTTTCGGCATTCCGATTGTCGGTTTCCTTGGCTACGTGATCGCGTTCATCCTGTCCGTCTGGATTGTGTTCGACATCTACTTCAAGGGACGCGATTCGAAGAAGCGGTAGCCGGGCGTCTTGCGTTGCGGGTGGCTTGTGTTGCGGCGCGCTCGCATTCGTGTTGGTGATTGCGTTCATATCTGCGTTTGCGATTGCATTTGCGTTCCCGGATTATTCGATAGGACACGGCTTTTTGCTGAATAATCAGACAAGTTGTCAATGATTTCACTCCCCCTAATATGGACCCATTGACGGGGTACTGTTTTGGTGGCATAATGCTCAATGTCGACGATGACATCACCACCCGGTTCCCATGGAGGAGAGGGCATGCAGGCCGGGAAATCCCAGCGAAGCGTGCTCGCGCTCGTGATCACCTGTGCCCTGATTCTTGGATTTGGTATCCCCCTTATTCCCCTTGTCGGAGTGGATTCCGCCGAAGGGACGGAGGTCTCCGCCGCTTCCGACGTTGCCACCGTCTCCGCCGAAAACAGCCTGCAGAACGGCAGTTTCGAACAGCCGGACGTGTACCAGTACCGTGAAACCAGCGATGTTCCGTATTGGAAATCCACCACGACTTCAGGCAACATCGAAATCGGCAGTGTCTTCAAAAACGGCAACGGAGACAATGACTCCCTGCACATGCGCACCGGCGAGAAAGTGGCCGCGGCCGAAGGCAGCCAATTCGGCAAGCCGGCCACGTCGAACGGCAACTATTCGATCTACCAGCGGCTCGCCACCGCACAAGGCGCGAAATACCGATGGTCCCTGAAGCACAGGGCGCGTCCGTCCGGTTCGAAGAGCGGTTTCGATACACTCGCGGTCATCACCGCGGACACGCATGGCGCCGAACCGCCATCGTTCTCATGGGGTGGCGGCACCGACCTGTTCCACAACATGTTCGAGTGGATGGCAACGGTTGGGACAGCCCCGGCTGGACCTTCCCCGACAGCGGCGAAGGCACGTTCAAGCTCTGCTCCGCCACCTTGGGCAACGGAACGGTCAACGGCTACCAGAGCCACTGGTACCGCGCCGGCAATGACTGCTCCGACACCGAGCATTTCCCCATCACCTGGACGATCACATTCGTCAGCAGCGTCTTCAACCAGTACACGCGCAACGGATGGAACGAATACGAAGGAGAATTCGCGGCGGACGGCGACGACACCGTATTCGCGCTGGCGTCTACAACACGCTCAACGGCAACCTCGCATACGGCAATCTCGTGGACGACGTGTCCGTTGCCGCGGAAGGCGGCGACGGCGGCAACCTCGTGACCAACGGCGGTTTCGAGTCGCCATCGCTTACCAAGGACGGCGAAACGGGCTCCGCCAACGCTCCAGCCAACGCCGCAACGCAGCGGCCCGCACCCCGCATCGCGCCGCCGATTGGCCGCATAGCCTCACCGTCTCAGTCCGCCAATAAAAGGCGATTAGCCAGTCTTACCGGCTCGGTAATCGCCCTTCCGTATTTTGTCCCGCGAAAGTCCGTTCCTGGTAACAAAATGCGAAAGGGAAACGATCGACGATACCCCCTTTTGCTCACGACTTACGATTTTGCGTATCTTTGGCGGGATGTGCGTCAAAAAAGACGGAAAAACAGGCGATTTATACCCCCTACCATGCTTTGCGGCACCCTCTTTCGCTCACGACTGTGCCAAACCGGCCTAAATCGCAAGTCGTGAGCAAAAGGGCGCACCTGCCAGGCCCCACCACCGACTCGGCAATCGCCCTTCCATATTTTGTCCCGCGAAAGCCTTTCGAGGCCGACGTGGGTGCCGTTAGAGCGTGGGAATCGCCATATGCAACGACGAAACTGAATAATCGGTGAAATCGTGAGCGAAAACCGGCAAACTGGGCTACGCTCGTAACAAGTGGCTCATTGCGCGCGCAAATGCGGTGAGCAGGGTCAATCGCAAGGGAGGATACCCATGTCAAAGTCGTTTCTCAAGAAAGCGCTGCTCGGCGGTGCGGTGGCGGCGGGAGCCGCGGTGTGGGCGATCGCCCCGCGTTCCTTCTCCGACAAGCGCCGTCATTATGTGCCGGCCGTTCCGGACGTGTGGTACGCGCACCGCGGTCTGCATGACGCCGGTTCCGGCCTGACCGCGCAATACGCCAACGAAAGCGGCGAATACGTGGCGCTCGCCCGCCGCATGGCCATGAAAGCCGGGTACGGCAGCCCTGATACACCCGGCGTGATTGCCCCTGAAAACTCGCTTGCCGCGTTCGCAGCCGCCTGTGAAGCCGGGTACGGTATCGAACTGGACCTGCAGATGACGCGCGATGGCGAGGTCGTGGTGGTGCATGACGGCGACCTGATGCGTGTTGCCGGAGATCCGCGCCGTATCGCCGATCTCACGTATGACGAGCTGACTCGTATTCCGCTGTTCCCGACCGACGCTCCGGGCGCATGCAAGGCCGCGCCGCTGCCGTTGGCATTGGAGGAACCGCCGCTGGTCACCACGCCGGACAACGCGCCGGAAGGCTACTATCAGCATGTGCCGCTATTCGCCGACGTGCTCAAAGTGGTGGCTGGTCGTGTGCCGCTGATTGTGGAATATAAGTTCGATGACAACTCCAAGTGGGATCCGCGCGACGTGGAGCTTATGGAGAAGGGCGACGCGTTGCTGCAGGCATACTCCGGCAAGTACGTAATCGAATCGTTCAACCCGGCCGCCGTGAACTGGTACAAGGAAAACCGTCCGGAAGTGTGCCGCGGACAGCTGTCCTGGTGGCCGTCTGGCGAGGACAAGCCCACCGATCCGGTGGCGCTCGGCAAGGAATACGCGGCCGGCGCGCTGGTGTTCGACTGGATTTCCCGTCCTGATTTCGTTGCCTACGATTGGAAGGGCGGCAACAGCCCGCAGGTGAAGCTGACCCGGTTCATGGGTGCGGTGCCGGTGTCGTGGACCGTGCGCAGCCGCGACGAATTCGCGCAGTGCTGCGACCAGTTCGACCGCCACATCTTCGAAGCGTTCGTGCCCGACGAACAGTAGCCGACTGATAGTTGCCCGGCGAGCGACAGCAGCCGGGCGCTAGTCGACGGACTATGATTGACAGGCGACAGCCGGTTTTATATGGTTTCGGCCTGCCATCGCATGATTGGTGCGGTAGCAGGCCGAATTTTTATTCGATTGATTTATTCCGATTGGCAGCTCAGTCGATCACGCCGTACAGACGGTCGCCGGCGTCACCCAAGCCCGGCACGATGTAGCACTTGTCGTTGAGCTTCTCATCGACGGCGCACAGCACCAGCTTGAACTTGATGGACGGGTCGAGGTTTTCCTCAACGAACTTCAGACCTTCCGGAGCGCCCAGAATGCACACTGCGGTGATGTCCTTCGCACCGCGCTCGGCCAGATAGTGGGTGGCCGCAACGAGCGTGCCGCCGGTGGCGAGCATCGGGTCGATCAGGAAGCACTGACGGCCGGTGAGATCCTCCGGCAGACGGTTCGCGTACGTGATCTGCTGGGTCGGGTTCTCCTCGTCGCGCTTCATGCCGAGGAAACCGACTTCAGCGGACGGAATCATCTTGGTCATGCCGTCGAGCATGCCCAGACCTGCGCGCAGCACCGGCACGATAATCGGAGCCGGGGCGGCGATGTGCTTGCCGATCATCGGAGCCACCGGGGTTTCGATGGGCTTGTCCACGACTTCGATGTCGCGGGTGGCTTCGTAGGCCTCGAGCATCACGAGTTCGGAAACGAGCTCGCGGAACGTGGAGGACGGAGTGTTCTTGTCGCGAAGAACGGTGAGCTTGTGGTCCACCAGCGGGTGGTTCAAAACATGAATATCCATGGTTTCTAAGCGTAGTCTATGTATCGGCTGTTCGGCAACGTGCCGGTAGGTCGGTCAAATGAAACCCAGATGAGCGCCGATTGGATGGCAATCGAAAATCGCAAGAAAGCCAGAGAAAAATCAGGAAAACATCAAAAGAGGAGAAAAGCGCCGAACCACGAAAGCGCCTGTCGGCGCAAAGGCCGCTCGCAGCGGCAAAAAATGGAGCCCGGGGCTATGCATGGCCCGGCGCGAATTCCTATTGTACAGTCGCGCTCGACGCTTCGCAGCGCCGTGTCGCGTGGGGTATGAAACGGGGGAAAATTACGGAAAGCGGCGGTGGAAAGCAGTAGTGGAAAACGACAGTGGAACGGCCTATTCCAATCGTCCGCGCCGCCACAGATTCGCCCCGTGGCGGAAATCCTTGGCCGTGGCGAACAGGTTGCCGGCTGTGTGCATCAGTTTCGCAGCCTTCGCGCGCGCCCGCTTCTCAACGGCCGGCGGGCGACTGCCGGCCGCAGCAGACGTAGCGGAACCGTCGGAAACATCAGATGATCCAGTCTCGCTGGAACCGCTCAGCGAAGCCAGTTTGCGCGCTTCGATACGCAATCCCAACGCAACCACGTCGGTGAAGGCGGCGGCCCGCTCAAGCGCCACGGCGAAATCGCCTGTAAACGCGCCGGCCAAAATCGAATCGGCGGTACGTGCGATGTCGTCTTCCGTCGGTGCCTGGTCCACGCCGGCAATCGCGGAAGCGGTGGTGGCGACGGGCTCGCCGACGCGCCACAGTCGCGCGATCGATTCGCGGTTCTTCCGCATCCACGTACGCAGCAGATACAGTCGCCACAGAATGCCCGGCAGCGAGTCGGGGTCGGCATGGCTCCACAGTTCGGCGATCACGTCCACGCCTTCGCGGTCCACCAGCGTCAGCACGCGTTCCACCAGTTCGGCGTCCTGCGTGTGGTGCACGCGGTCAAGCAGCGCCGCGGCCGACGCATGGCACATTTCGTTGATTTCCGCCGGATCGGCGCCGCCGGCGATATTGTCGGCCATCATCTGGTCGAGCTGGCCGGGGCGTGCCGGACGCGGCGAACCGGTGTTCGTGAAACCGGCGGAACGGCTGGGAACGACTGAACCGGAACCGTAGTGCATGTTAGTAGACAATGGGGGAGACCTTCTGAATGTCGATGATGCTGGGGCCTTGCGGTGTGTCGATGATGAACAGCGACATGGCGGTGCCGGTAGGCATGTATGGCGATTTTGCGATGAGCTGCTTGGCAAGCTGCTTACGCGCGCACAGGCCGCGCAAATGGTCGTACATGCCGCCGATGACCGGCCGGTGCATGCAGATGGCCGTGGTTTCGCGGCTGTTGAGCGTCTGCGTGATCTGCTCGCGGAACGCCAGCCATGAGACCGCCGGATGCTCGGCGAACGCGTCCTCCGTCAACGTGTTGATGTGTTCCATCGGCCGTTCGGTCTGCCAGCTCAGCACCTGCAACGTCTCCTGGCAGCGCAGCCACGGCGAGGTGGCCAGTCGCGTCGGGTTGAAACAGGCGAGCTCGCGGTTGAGGGCAAACGCCATCGCCGCGCCTTTCGGCGTGATCGGACGGTTCGCGTCGGTGCCCTTCCACGACTTGCGCGATTCAGCCTTCGCATGGCGTACGATCAGCAGATTCTGCGCGGTCGCGGCACCCTCCTGCACGCGGTCCACGAACACTGCCAACGTGTCCTTATCGGTCGAATGGGACAGTATTTTGCGCGCCTCACGTACGGAAACCCAGACGATATCGTTGATCTCGCCCACGTCCGCGCGGTGCACCGGGCCGAACGCGTCCAGCAGATGTTCGGCGTCGTCGGCGGAAATCGGCTGCGCCATCCAATACAACGTGTGCTTGGTGTCGGCCGTGCAATCGTGCGAATGCCGGGTCTTCTTGCCCTCTTCGGACAACGGGTATTCGACTTCGCACAGATACGGTCCGAGTTTGACCGGCGACCCCGTCTCTTCGCCGATTTCACGCACCGCCGCATGCCGATGCGTCTCGTTCTGCTCGAGCTTGCCTTTCGGCCAGCTCCAATCGTCATACTTCGGACGGTGCACGATACATACTTCAATGCTGTCGAGCTGTTCCTGCGCGGATTTGCTACTGGCGATCGCAGGATCGTTCGCGATATCGCTGCCCGCCTTCCATCGCCATACGATGCCGCCGGCGGCTTCCACGATGCGTCTCATCTTTTCGCTCATATTGTCCTATTCTAGGCTGGGCCGGGCTGGCGGCGGCGCGTGACGTCCGAACATACAGAAAATGGCCGGGCCCGCAAGGTGCGGAACCGGCCATTCGCCTCGATCGATCAGTGCCTTACCGGTCGACGCGTGTGTTTCTTGATGAGGTATTCCTGGCTGTCGACCAGCGGTCGACCTTCCTCATCCTTGCAATGGCGCACATAGGTGCCATCGGCCTGCATATGCCAAGACGCGGTGGAATCGGCCATCTGCAGATCGACGTACTTGATGAGCTCGTCGATCTGCTCCGGAGCCACGATGCGGACCAGCGCCTCGACTCGACGGTCGAGGTTGCGGTGCATCAGATCGGCGGAACCAATCCACACTTCCGGACCGGCCGCAGGGCCTTCGCCGATCTGCGGGCCATCGGAGTTGGCGAACGCGTAAATACGGCTGTGCTCAAGGAAACGGCCCAGGATCGAACGCACGCGGATGTTCTCGGAAAGTCCCGGAACGCCCGGCTTGAGCGCGCAGATGCCACGTTCGACGATGTCGATCTTCACGCCGGCCTGGCTTGCACGGTACAGCGCGTCGATGGTCTTCTCGTCGACGATGGAATTGACCTTGATCTTGATCCACGCTTCCTTGCCGGCGCGTGCGGCGTCCTCCTCGCGGCGGATGCGCTGAATCAAGCCGGAACGCACGGTGCGCGGCGCCACCAGCAGACGGTGGAAGCTCGACTTCGGCGCGTAGCCGGACAGCTGGTTGAACAGGCGGGTCATATCCTGGCCGACCACCGGATCGCAGGTCAGCAGGCCCAGGTCGGTGTAGATACGTGCGGTCTTCGGATTGTAGTTACCGGTGCCCACGTGGCAGTAGCGGCGCAGGCCGTCGGCTTCCTGACGCACCACAAGGCTCAGCTTGCAGTGGGTCTTCAGGCCGACGATGCCGTACACCACGTGCACGCCCGCGCGTTCCAGCTTGCGGGCCCACGCGATGTTGGCGTCCTCGTCGAAACGCGCCTTGATCTCGACCAGCGCCAGCACCTGCTTGCCGGCATGCGCGGCGTCGATCAGCGCGTCGATGATCGGCGAATTGCTGGACGTACGGTACAGCGTCTGCTTGATGGCCAGCACCTTCGGATCGGCCGCGGCCTGCGCCAGGAACGCCTGCACGGACGTCGAGAAGGAATCGTACGGGTGGTGCAGCAGGATGTCGCGCTCGCGGATGGCGGCGAAAATGTCCTGCGCACGGGACGATTCGACTTCGGCGATCTGACGATTGGTGGTCGGAATGAACGGACGGTACTTGAGATCCGGACGGTCGATGCCGCCGAGCTCGAACAGCACGGTCGCGTCAAGCGGTGCCGGCAGACGGTAGACCTCGTCGGCGCTCACGCGCAGCTGGTCGGCGAGCAGCTGGGACAGGAACGGGCTGGTCTCGTCGGAGATCTCCAAACGGATCGGCGGTCCGAAACGACGGCGCAGCAGTTCCTTCTCCATGGCATGGAACCGTTCCTCACGGCTGTAGGGACGCTTCTGCATACGGGTCCGGTTGTGCCTTTCCATCAGCTCCCATACGGCACGGTTCAGCTCCATGAGTGAATGGAAGGTTCGGTTACGCAACCTGGCATAAATACGGTTGTTTGTGATTCTTACAGAGTCCTCTACCAGAGCCTTCTGGGTGGGCGATGCGGGGTCGCATGGCAGTACCACGAAATGGTAGTAGTTACCCATGTCTTCAAGGGCCTTGTTCAGTTTCGGTTCATGCCTGTCGTTGCTGATTACCGCCGATTTGAGGTTGTCCGGGGTCAGTATGGGAGGTACACCGCCCAGATGTTCCAGGCACATCCTTATGGCATGCAGGAAGTCCCCTGTCTTCTGCGAAGGTACACATATCACATAGATATAGTCGCTGTAAGGCATGCAGGCGACAAACACCTCCACCTTGATAATTTCTCCGGTTGCGGCATCCACATAACTGAGCTTGTCACCGGCAAAGTCCACCATGAGTTTCTCACCCGGTCTGTAGGTGTTGGCAAGTACGGCTGTAACATCCTTCTTCGCAACGAGATTCTGCTTCAGATGATAATAGAACTGTGACTTGCCGTAACCGTCGGGATGAGTCGCACGGTATTCATCGAACAGGACCTGACGGCTTACATGGGATTTGGGATCCGCCAGCAGTTCCTTGTATCTAGGGAGCAGGATCAGGAACTCTTCCATTCTCCTGTCCGTATATGCCGGAGAACCGGCATGGAACATCCGTTCCAACTCGGGATCGTCAATCTCAAGGAGGTCGCTGATGTTCCATCCGTTGGCTTTTACTGTATTCACATAACCGTTGACGGTTTCCTTGTCAATCGGTAACTTGCGGCTTATACCGCGGTTGGATTCTCCGGCCTGCTTGAGCTGGAGTACTTGTTTTATCAGACTCATATCCTTTGTTGTTCCTGCCATGACTGTGCTGTTGCGTATAAATTTATCAGCACAAAGGAAACTGAAACCGGAGAAAGAATGAACGGATATGCTCCGGAAACGAAGATATACGCAGACAATTCTATGCACGATTGAACGGATATACTCCGGAAAATCTGAAGGCATACGTCTAAAGTGAACGGGTATGCTCCGGAATATGTATTTAATAGCACATTCGCAT
>ERZ507035.544-NODE-544-length-17206-cov-5.438342_pt1 | contig 17206 bp, 9 predicted proteins | sample MGYA00512873_ERZ507035 | MGnify/ENA metagenome assembly ERZ507035
CTTCATATTGAGGACTACCTGCGAGAGATACCTGCGGAACAGGGAAGGGAAACAGGAGAGTACGCCCATGAAAGGATTACCGGGAACCCCGACACCAACACGGACTTTCGGACGGACAACCTGCCAGATACGATTCTTAGAAGCGACAATCTAAATGCCGCCTATAAGAAGGTCAAAACGAACAAAGGCGCTGGTGGGATTGACGGAATGCAGGCGGATGAACTTCTACCCTGCCTGAGAGAACACCAGTCCGAATTGGTCGAGCAGGTGAGGGAAGGCAAATACAAGCCAAACCCAGTCCGAAGGGTAGAAATACCCAAAGACTGGAAGTCCGAGTAAACTATTGAACCGCGTAGTACCGAACGGTACGCTGCGTGGTGTGGAAGGGAAGGTTAAAATCTCCCCTATCCGATTTTGAATTTAGTTTATAGAATCCCCATTTATACAAAGAAAGGAAGAAATATTTATGGAATCCAAACAGAAACAGCCCGGACTGTATGAACCACGTTTTGAACACGACAACTGCGGCATCGGCGCCGTGGCCAATATAAAGGGTATCAGGAGCCACCACACAGTGGACCAGGCCCTTCATATTGTTGAAAATCTGGAACACAGGGCAGGAAAGGACGCCGAGGGCAAGACAGGGGACGGTGTGGGAATCATGCTCCAGATTTCCCACGGATTTTTTAAGAAGGTGACAGAGCCTCTGGGCTTTCAGATAGGAGGCGAGAGGGAGTATGGCGTGGGCATGTTCTTCTTTCCCCAGGATGAACTGATTCGCAGCCAGGCCATGAAGATGTTTGAGATTATTGTGCGCAAGGAGGGTATGACATTCCTGGGATGGAGGGTGGTCCCCACCGCGCCTGAGATTCTCGGAAAGAAGGCCCTGGACGTGATGCCCTATATTGCCCAGGGCTTTGTGGGTAAGCCCGCCGGAATGGAGGCAGGACTGGATTTTGACAGAAAGCTTTACATAGCCCGCCGCGTATTTGAGCAGAGCAACGAGGACACCTATGTGGTATCCTTAAGCAGCAGGACTATTGTGTATAAAGGCATGTTTCTGGTGGGTGAGCTGAGGCTGTTTTTTTCAGATCTCCAGGATGAGGATTATAAGTCGGCCATTGCCATTGTACATTCCAGATTCAGCACCAACACCAATCCCAGCTGGATGCGGGCCCACCCCTACCGCTTCATTGTCCACAACGGCGAAATCAATACCATCCGCGGCAATGTGGATAAGATGGTGGCCAGGGAGGAGAACATGGAATCCGAGTATTTCAGGTACGACATGCACAAGGTGCTGCCTATCATAAACCAGGAAGGCTCTGATTCCGCCATGCTGGACAATGCCCTGGAATTTATGGTTATGAGCGGTATGGATCTGCCTCTGGCTGTCATGGTCACCATTCCCGCGCCCTGGGAAAATGACAAGTATATGGACAGCGAAATAAAGGATTTCTACCAATACTACGCCACCATGATGGAGCCGTGGGACGGTCCTGCTTCCATCCTTTTCACGGACGGCGACGTGGTGGGGGCTGTGCTGGACAGAAACGGGCTTCGTCCCTCCCGGTACTACATAACAGAGGACGGTTACATGATACTGGCCTCCGAGGTGGGCGCCATAGACATTGACCAGACAAAGGTGGTGAAAAAGGACCGCCTGCGCCCCGGCAAAATGCTGCTGGTGGACACAAGGCAGGGAAGGCTCATTGATGACGATGAGCTTAAGCACTACTACGCGTCCCGCAACCCATATGGGGAGTGGCTGGATTCCAACCTGTGCAGTATAAAGGACCTTCCGGTTCCCAACAAATGTATTCCCGCCATGAAGGACGAAGAACGTCTGAGACTCCAGAAAACATACGGTTACACCTATGAACAGTATAAGACCGTGATTCTTCCCATGGCCCTTAACGGGGCGGAGGCAGTGTCCGCCATGGGTGTGGACACTCCCCTGGCCGTGCTTTCTAAGAAGCACCAGCCTCTGTTCAACTATTTTAAGCAGCTCTTTGCCCAGGTAACCAATCCGCCCATTGACGCCATACGTGAGGAAATCGTGACCTCCACCACAGTCTATGTGGGCGAGGAGGGCAACATACTGGAGGAGGCAGCGGAAAACTGCAAAATCCTAAAAGTGGAGAATCCCATTCTGACAGAGACGGATTTGCTTAAAATTAAGAACATGAAGAAGCCCGGTTTCAAGGTGGAGGTGATTCCCATTACCTACTACAAGAACACATCCCTGGAAAAGGCCATTGACCGCCTGTTCCTGGAGGTGGACCGGGCTCACAAGGACGGCGCCAACATCATCATACTCTCAGACCGGGATATAGATGAGAACCATGTGCCCATTCCGTCCCTGCTGGCTGTGTCGGCCCTGCAGCAGTACCTGGTGAGGACCAAGAAACGCACCAGCGTGGCTCTGATACTGGAAAGCGGTGAGCCCAGGGAGGTCCACCATTTTGCCACCCTGCTGGGATACGGGGCCTGTGCCGTCAACCCATATCTGGCCCACGAGTCCATTCGTTCCCTGATTGCCTCCGGCATGCTGGATAAGGACTATTACGCGGCTGTCTGCGACTATGATCTGGCTGTGCTCCACGGCATTGTGAAGATTGCCTCCAAGATGGGCATATCCACCATTCAATCCTACCAGGGCGCCCAGATATTTGAGGCCATCGGCATTTCAAAGGATGTGGTGGATAAATATTTTACGGATACGGTGAGCCGTGTGGGCGGTATTACATTGAAGGATATTGCAGGGGATGTGGATGCCCCTCACTCCGCTGCCTTTGATCCCCTGGGGCTGGATGTGGATTTGACCCTGGAAAGCGTGGGCAGTCACAAGTCCCGCTCCGGTGAGGAGGATCACCTTTATAATCCCCTGACCATCCACCTCCTTCAGGAGGCGGCCAGGACAGGTAATTATGATATTTTTAAACAATATACGGCACAGGTGGACAGAGAAGATAAGATGTACCATCTGCGTTCCCTGATGGATTTTGACTTTCCAGAGGACGGAGGCATCTCCCTGGACCAGGTAGAGCCCGTAGAATCCATTGTCAGGCGGTTTAAGACAGGGGCTATGTCCTATGGCTCCATCTCCCAGGAGGCTCATGAATGCCTGGCCATAGCGATGAACCGTATTCACGGCAAATCCAACACTGGGGAGGGCGGCGAGAGCCTGGACCGCCTGATTCCCGGACCGGCAGGGAACAACCGCTGTTCCGCCATCAAGCAGGTGGCATCCGGCCGTTTCGGGGTTACCAGCCGCTACCTGGTAAGCGCGCAGGAGATACAGATAAAAATGGCACAGGGTGCAAAGCCGGGCGAGGGCGGCCAGCTGCCCGGGGGAAAGGTCTATCCGTGGGTGGCAAAGACCAGACATTCCACTACGGGAGTAAGTCTTATCTCGCCGCCGCCCCATCATGACATCTATTCCATTGAGGACCTGGCCCAGCTCATATACGATTTAAAGAATTCCAACACCAGGGCCAGGATATCCGTCAAGCTGGTATCAGAGGCAGGAGTGGGCACTGTGGCCGCCGGCGTGGCCAAGGCAGGGGCTCAGGTAATCCTTATTTCCGCATACGACGGAGGAACCGGGGCAGCCCCCAGGAATTCCATTTACAATGCAGGGCTTCCATGGGAGCTGGGGGTGGCAGAGGCCCATCAGACCCTGATTATGAACGGGCTTCGCGACAAAGTGATTCTGGAGACAGACGGAAAGCTTATGACCGGAAGGGATGTGGCAATGGCCTGTATGCTGGGAGCGGAGGAATTCGGCTTTGCCACCGCGCCGTTAGTAACCCTGGGCTGTGTGATGATGCGCGTCTGCAACCTGGACACATGTCCCATGGGCATCGCCACCCAGAACCCGGAGCTTAGAAAACGTTTCAGAGGCAAACCGGAGTATGTGGTGAACTTTATGCAGTTCATAGCCCAGGAGCTGCGAGAGTATATGGCAAGGCTGGGGGTGCGCACCGTGGATGAGCTGGTGGGCCGCACGGACCTTTTAAAGAGGCGTGAGAACCTTCCCCTTGGCCGGGCCTCTCAGGTGGATTTAAGCAGGATACTGGATAACCCCTATGAAGGCCGGGATGTGGCAGGTTACAGTGGAAAACAGGTCTTTGATTTCCACCTGGAGGACACCATGGATGAGCAGGTGCTTTTAAGAAAATTCAAAAGCGCCCTTGGAAGCGGCCAGAAAAAGAGTCTTCAGGTGGAAGTGTCCAATGTGAACCGCACCCTGGGAACCATATTCGGATCCGAGATAACCAGGAAATATCCGGAAGGGCTTTCTGATGATACGTTTACCGTCAGCTGCAATGGAAGCGGGGGACAGAGCTTTGGGGCATTTATCCCAAGGGGGCTGACTCTGGAGCTGGCAGGGGATTCCAACGACTATTTCGGCAAGGGACTTTCCGGCGGCAAGCTGGTGGTGTATCCCCCGAAAGGCGTGCTTTTTAAGGCTGAGGAGAATATCATAATCGGCAATGTGGCCCTGTACGGAGCTACCAGCGGAAAGGCGTTCATAAACGGAATCGCGGGGGAGCGCTTCTGTGTCCGAAATTCAGGAGCAACCGCCGTGGTGGAGGGCGTGGGAGACCACGGCTGTGAATATATGACAGGCGGCTGCGTGGTTGTGCTGGGAACCACGGGCAAAAACTTCGGGGCCGGCATGAGCGGCGGCATTGCCTATGTGCTGGATGAGGACCGCAGCTTTTACAAGCGCCTCAATAAGGAGCTGGTATCCTTTGAGGAGGTGACCAACAAATACGATGTACTGGAACTGAAGGGCCTGATTGAAGAACATGTGGCCTGCACCAACTCTCTGAAGGGCAGGCGGATCCTGGAGCATTTCAGCGAATATCTGCCCAGGTTCAAGAAGGTTGTTCCCCATGATTACCGGCGCATGATGAATGCCATTGTGCAGATGGAGGAAAAGGGACTGAACAGCGAACAGGCGCAGATTGAGGCATTTTACGCCAATTTAAGAGGTTAAGGAGGCAGAACAATCATGGGAAAAGCAACAGGATTCTTAGAATATGAGAGAGAAGTGGGAAGGGGCGAAGCTCCTGAGGAACGGATTAAAAACTGGAATGAGTTTCACACACCCTTAAGTGAGGAGGAACAGAGACGCCAGGGGGCCAGATGCATGGACTGCGGTGTACCATTCTGCCAGTCAGGCATGACGATTGGCGGTATGGTCAGCGGATGCCCGCTGCACAATTTGGTGCCGGAATGGAACGACCTGGTGTATACCGGCAACTGGAAACAGGCCTACAACCGTCTTAAGAAAACCAACAGCTTCCCGGAGTTCACCTCCAGGGTATGCCCGGCCCCCTGCGAGGCGGCCTGTACCTGCAGCCTGTACGGGGATGCAGTGACCGTGAAGGAAAATGAGAGAGCCATCATCGAAAAGGCATACGACAGCGGATATGCCCTCCCAAATCCTCCCTCCATCCGCACCGGCAAAAAGGTGGCGGTTATCGGATCCGGTCCCGCGGGCCTGGCTGCTGCGGACCAGTTGAATAAACGGGGGCACAGAGTCACTGTATTTGAGCGGAACGATCGTGTGGGCGGCCTGCTGATGTACGGAATACCCAACATGAAGCTGGAAAAATGGGTTATTGACCGCAAAGTGGATGTGATGAAGAAGGAAGGCGTCACCTTTGTGACGGGAGCGGATGTGGGCAGGAATTACCGGGTCAACAAAATAAGGAAGGAATTTGACCGCATCATCCTGGCCTGCGGGGCCTCCAACCCCAGGGATATCGATGTGCCGGGCAGGGACAGCGCAGGCATATACTTTGCGGTAGATTTTCTGAAAGCCACCACCAAGAGCCTGCTGGATTCCGGGCTGGAGGACGGAAGCTGCATATCGGCAAGGGATAAGCATGTGCTGGTAATCGGAGGCGGAGACACTGGAAATGACTGTGTAGGCACATCCATCCGGCACGGCTGCGCCTCAGTCACCCAACTGGAAATGATGCCCAAACCTCCCGTGGAGCGGGCGGAGAACAATACCTGGCCTGAATGGCCCAGAATCCTCAAGACAGATTACGGCCAGGAGGAGGCCATAAGCGTGTTTGGCTCAGATCCAAGGCAGTACCAGACCACAGTGAAGGAATTCATAAAAGACGGGGAAGGCAAGGTATGCAAGGCCATAATCACAAACCTGGTACCCAGGAAAGACGAGGAAACCGGCCGCACCGTCATGGCAGCCGTGGAAGGCAGCGAGCGTGAAATTCCGGCCGACCTGGTACTCATAGCCGCCGGCTTCACAGGAACCCAAGCCTACGTAGCAGACGCCTTCGGCGTAGAGCTGGACGCCAGGGCAAATGTAGCCACAGAACGCGGCGCCTACCGCACCAGTGCGGACCAGATATTCACAGCCGGCGACATGCACCGGGGCCAGTCCCTGGTAGTATGGGCCATACAAGAAGGCCGCGAAGCCGCCAAAGCCGTAGACAGGGATATGATGGGGTACACAAACCTGGCCTAGCTGGCAGCACCGCGAACTCACAAATCATCAAAGCCCCCACCGTATTCCCGGGCGGACCCGGTCCATGCGGACTTATCCGGAACCACCCGAATCACCGAGATTCCGGACAGTAACCACCAGATGTTCAGCAGATCGCTAATCAGCTGGCTGGCCACAGTGGCATTTTGCCTACAGCGGGGACGCCATAGCACGCCTGGTGGAGCAGGGGCTGGGAATATCCATTGTGGCGGAAACGCATTCCCTGCCCCTTTACCGAATCGGGCTGGCACGCCCGGAGCGGCTTGATAAGGGAAGATATATTTATCTCACATACCACAGGCTGAGATATCACGGGAAGGGGGCCAAGGAAATGATGGATTTCGTGCTGAAACGAAGTCCGCTGGATGAGATATAGTCGATATTCAGACACTATGAAAAAGAGGAAGAATATGTTAGAGTAAAGCAATCAGAACACCTCAGATTATCTCAGAGCATCTCAGACTATATTAGAGCATCTCAGATAATATCAGTGCATATCGGACAATATCAGAGTATCCTGACACTAACCTCCCCCTCCGCATGCCAATCCTGCCAAACGCATTCCTCAGAAAACAGCAGCCGGAAAAACGCCGGAAAACCGTCCGTGCGCCACCAAAGAACCGCTAAAGACACTTCCTGATATTATCAGAAAAATCCACACAGTTTCTATTTGACGTCAATAGTCAAAAACTGTATAATTGAGTAAGAATTTGGAAACCTGTGGTGTAACCCAGGGCAGGAGAATAATATGATTGCATTAAAAGCAGAGGATGTGAAGACATTTACATCCAAACTTTTCCTGAAGGAAGATTTTGACAGCTTTCTGGTTAAGGAAGTGAACATTGTCACCTATAATAATTTTACCATCGACGGACACATCAGGCAGGGATATTATACAGACGAGGAGCTGGAGGAGAACCGGATTGAGTCCTTTTCCTCCTGGAAGGTGCTCCGCCCCGTATGTTTTTCGCTGATTAAAGGAAAAAAGCTGCCGGGGAGCTTCCATATTGTCCTGCTGCTTCCTCCTTCGGACACAGAAAAATTCGCTTCCGCTTCCGGAAGCGGTATAAGCGGTGAACAGATACAGGGACTTTATCTGAATATCCGTTACGAAGACGGAGCATTATATTGTGTGACGGGAACTTCGCTGAACTTTTTTACCATGGACAAGGCCCTAGAAAATGAGTGGGACAAGGCGGTGGCAAAGTTCATGCGTTCCCATGAAATAATATGTACCTAACGTACCCGCAGACTCAATAACGGTACTGTGCTGCGTAAGCCCCGCTGTTCAAAGAGGGATTTACGCAATACAGTACCTATATTTAGTATGTCCCAGGAGAAGGGGGAGGATAACATATGGATAAAATGGAATTGTCTAAGAGAGTGGGGCAGCTGGTCAGTGAGGCGGCCTCCAAGGAAGGACGTCTGGAGATGACCCAGGTGCTGGATCATTTCCGGGATGTTCAGATGACACCGGAGGAGATGGAGGATGTCTATCTGAAGCTGGAGCGCAAAGGTGTCCACATACAGGCTCCCGAGGAACCGGAAGAAGATTTGCCGGAGGGGGAGTTTCTTTTAGACGATGATGCCGAGCTGGAACAGCCGTCCCTGGTTAAGGAAGATTTCCGCTGGGGAAGAGACCGACTGGACCCGGATGATATGCTGGACGGGGGCAGTATAGGTTCCGGAGGCGAAGAGGAGGAAGAGGAGGACTACGACGGATATGGCCAGGAGCGGCTTCTGGAAGGTGTGTCCACAGCCGATCCAATCCGTGAATACTTAAAAGAAATCGGCTCCATTCCACTGCTTACACCAGAGGAGGAATCAGACCTGGCAAGACGCAAGTCAGAAGGCGATGTGGAAGCGGGCCGCAGGCTGGTGGAGGCCAACCTGCGCCTGGTGGTAAGCATTGCCAAACGATATACCGGCAGGGGAATGAGTTTTCTGGACCTGGTTCAGGAGGGAAACCTGGGGCTTATGAAAGCAGTGGAGAAGTTTGACTATGCCAAAGGTTACCGTCTCAGCACCTATGCCACATGGTGGGTGAAGCAGTCCATTACCAGGTCCCTGGCGGACCAGTCCAGGACCATCCGGCTTCCGGTCCACATGGTGGAGGCGGTGAACAAAATCCGCCGTGCTCAGCGCAGCCTGTCCGTGAAACTGGGACGGGAGCCGTCCATGGAGGAAGTGGCTGAGGAAGTGAACATGTCCGAGAAACGGGTGACGGAGCTGATTCAGGCATCGGGTGATACCGTATCCCTGGAAACACCGGTAGGTGACGAGGAGGGCTCCAATCTGGGGGATTTTGTGGCGGACGACACCAATGCTTCCACAGAGGACAAGGCGGAGAGCTTTCTTTTGCGGGAGGAGATTGACAGCATGCTTCAGGGACTGAATCCCAGGGAGCGTGATGTCATCATTCTGCGTTTTGGCCTGGAGACCGGACATCCCCTGACCCTGGAGGAAGTGGGAAAACGGTTCAACGTAACCAGGGAGCGTATCCGCCAGATTGAGACAGCTGCTCTCAGAAAGCTTCGCAATCCCTCCAAAAGCAAGAAAATCAGGGATTTTCTTCCATAAAAAGGAATTCATTATAGCCCGTTGTATCCAGACGGGAAAATGGTGTAAAAAATGGTGTAAAATTGAGCCTTGACATGATGATTGAAAATTGAATATTTGTACAACTGAATAAGTCCATGAGTATGTAGCTGCATCGCATATTCACGGGCTTATTTATTACCTCTGCGGTGCGCTCATTCCATCTTAAAGGTCAATGTATATATGGCAAAGCGGTATAACACTGTCATGCTATACCGCTATCCCAAATCTGAGGGTATCCTTATGGAACCTACAAAATCAAGCTTCTCCAGGGTAAAAGTACACTATTCCTATGTCTTTTTAATCACCTTCCATAACTCTTCATCTTATGACCTTTTCTCCTGCTGATTCAGACTCATATCATTGTAAGCTGTCATATTCAAACTTTCCATATGTTTATCTACAACAAGCGCATTGGTCAGAGAACCCGTTACATTGAGCATTGTTCTTGGCATGTCGATAATTGGGTCGATAGCCAGAATCGGACTTACCATTGCAAACTGTGCACCCATACCCACGCCAGACAGGCCTACGGAAGCCGCCATAGTTGCAGTACCTGGAATACCCGCGATACCTAATGAACCGATGGTTACAACGAAGATTGTCATTACAATCATGGTAATATCGACTGGAGTACCAGTTACGTTACATACATAGATAATCAACAGAGATGGAAAGATACCTGCACACCCTTGCATACCTGCAGTCGTGCCGAAACCAGCCACAAAGCTTGCCGTCCCTTGGTTTACCCCCAGTTTCTTGGTCAGAGTTTCAATCGTCATTGGAAGGCAGCCAACGCTAGAACGAGAGGTAAATGCCATTAACATTGTTGCGTAAGATTTCTTTACGTAAGTCATAGGATTCAAACCATTCACTGCCAGCAGGATTAGTTGGATCGTAAACTGCACGGCTGCTGCAACGTAAAGTGCGATGATGAATTTGCCAACCTCAAGGATAGAGGACAGACCTCTTTGAGCGATGGTATTTGCCAATAAAGCAATGACTGCCCATGGCATATAATCAAGAATCAGCAAAGCCATATTAATCATCGCTTTGTGAGCCGCATTAATCAGATGATACAAGGGTTTTGCGGCCTCCTTGCTCTCATAATTTATCCACCAGATTGCCAGACCAAGAAAAGCAGAGAAAATAACAAGACCAATGATGTTGCTGTCTACCATAGCTCCAACAATATTTCCTGGAATTAGGTTCTTAATTGTGGTAGCTACAGGAGTGATTTCTTTTGCTGTTGCAGCACCTCCTTCAACTAAGGTGGCTCCCTTACCAACGCCAAACAGCATGCCAATCACAATGCCGGTTACAGAAGCAACCAAAACCATGCCCATAGTAATGATGATAGTATTCTTGACCAGTTGGCTCATGGCTTTACCCTGCTGCATGTTGATAATAACCTGCATGATTGAAATCATAACAAGCGGAACTACAATCATCTTGATAAGGTTGATGTAACCGTTGCCGACCATTGCAAACCAAGTTGTTGTCTCTGCAACGAACGCAACATCCATTGGAGCATCCGGAAAATTGGCAACAAACTGGATTGCCAGGCCTAATACCAAGCCAAGACCCGTGCCAACCATAACTACCACTGCAAAGTCCATATGTTTTTTGTGGTATAAAACATGAATCAAATAGAATAGACCTACAAGAACTGCCAGAAAAACAATGGTCTTTATATCGCTTATCATTAAAAACTGCTTAAAAAATACGTTTTCCATACCCCTGACTCCTTTTCCTTCGTTTTTAATGTAATGTTCCGTACCCACACAATTATTAGCAGTTACAGCTTCATCAATATAAATACAGCCATTACATAAAATTATATTCTGTAAGTATTTTTTCCGTCCAGTCGTTATATCTGTAAAGTATTCATAATAGCTTATTCCCAAAAACGATCCGGAAATATTGAAAATGTTGATAAAACCACAGCTCTTTAACGCCATAATAGCATTATAGCTTCTCTGGCTGGTCCTGCAATGTAAATATACGGGACGATTGTGTGGGATTTCAGAAGTCCTCTGCCTTATCTCTCCCAATGGGATGTTGACTGCACCAATAAGATGGCCTGTTTCAAATTCCTCATGGGTTCTTACATCAATGATACAGGCGCCACTCTCTACTAGGTTTCTGACCTCACTTACATGTATCTGTTTGAAAACACCATGCAGAATGTTAAGACCTACCAGTGCAGCCAGATTTACTACATCTCTTGCCGTGCCAAACAAAGGGGAATAGCAAAGCTCCAATTCTTTTAAATCCTCCAGTGTACCGTTCATAGTAATCAAAGTGGCGATGACATCAATCCGTTTGTCCACATTACCTTTTCCAATGGCCTGAGCGCCCAGGATTCTTCCGGTAGGCACTTCAAATACGAGCTTAAAATGGATAGGAGAGCTATTTGGCATTAGTCCTACTTTATCCATTGCAATGGTATAAACAGAATCGCAAGGTATATTATTCGCCTTCGCATTTTTTTCATTTAGTCCCGTGGCTGCTGCGTTAAGTTCAAAAATTCTGACTGCACAGGAACCAATCACCCCTTTATTAATCCCATGCATACCATACATGGCATCAGCAGCAGCCCTCGCCTGGCGCAAAGCCGGTCCTGCCAGAGGAAGCCTGACTGGCTTGTGTGTTAGGCTCTGGTACACCTCAATGGCATCTCCCACTGCATAAATATGTGGATCGCTGGTACGGAAATCTGCTGTAACCTTGATTGCGCCCGTTTCACCAATTTCCAGTCCGGCCTCTTTCGCAAGCGTAGTCTCAGGCAGTACTCCAACTGCAAGTACTACTACATCAGCCGGCAGTTCCCTCTCAGAGTTTAGGATTACCTTGTCTTCTGTGATAGCCTTTATACCATCTCTTAAAATTAATTCCACGTCATTATCACAGAGTTCCTTATGCAGGATTTGGCTCATATCATAATCAAAAGGATTCATAACCTGACCGGCTGCTTCTACTACAGAAACATTCTTTCCAGCCTTTTTAAGGTTCTCTGCCACTTCAAGACCAATAAAGCCTCCGCCAACTACAACCACATCGCAGCTGTTCTCCCGGTTTAAATATCGATCTAGTTTAACAATATCGCTTACATTACGTACAGTGGATACGTGTGGAAGAGATACTCCTTTAATCAGCTTAGGGCAAATAGGGGCGGAACCAGGTGACAGAACCAATTCATCATAAGCCTCTTCATATTTCTGACCCGTGATTCGATTGTTCACCTGAATCTTTCTGCGGACACGGTCTATACCGCATACCTCATTGTTGATTCGCACATCGATATTGTAAGAAGTCTTAAAGTCTTCCGGTGTCATCAGTGTGAGATTATCTTTATCCTCCACAGTTCTACTCAAATAGTAGGGAAGGGCACAGTTGGAGGAGATACGAAAATGGTAATCATAGTGCTTTGATGTTTGTAACGATACTCTCCACAGCAGTCCTGATATTTTTTGTATCTGTTGCAAGGTTAATACGTATAAAACCATGTCCTGTAAAGCTGAACCATTCCCCCACATCACAAGCCAGACGGCATTTATTCTGGATAAAGCTTGCTGTTTCTTTTTCAGGCACATAGCTGCGTAAATCAAGCCATGAAAGGTAAGTTCCCTCAAGAGGTGTCACCACAACATCAGGAAGCTCCTTGGCAAGTTCCAGCTTCATATAGTTATAATTATGACAAATCAGTGATTTTACGTTTTCAAACCACTCTTCGCCATTACGAAATGCGGCTTCCATACCTGTAACTCCCAACAAGTTAACTTCCGGAGAGCCTATACTCTTTATATAGGCATCATAGGTTTCCATCAGCTTCCTGTCGTAAATAATCACATGAGAGTGAATTAAACCGGCTAAGTTGAAAGTTTTAGATCCGGAATTTAGGATAATCAGCATATCCCTATATTTTCCGCCCTTAACAATAGCTGAAGATATGAAAGGAATTTCTCCATATGTAAAATCCTGGTGAATCTCATCTGATACTACCAGCACTCCATGTCTGTGGCAGATATCTAACATAGCATTCAGTTCTTCTTCTGACCATACGCGGCACACAGGGTTATGCGGTGAACACAGTATGAACATCTCTGCATTGTTATCTGATATTTCTTTTTCGAACTTGTCAAGATTGAGGCTGTAATGGCCCTTGTTATTATCCAGGTCACATGTTACCAGCTTTCTTCCGGTGTTCAGTATTGCATCATAGAATGGATAATATACAGGAGGGCAGATTATTATGGATGCATTTTCCTTAGTATATGCTCTTATTGCAGCATACAGTGAGCCTACCACGCCTGTGGCAAACCGTACATTTTCCTTGACCAAATCTATACCATGATGTTTCTTTTGCCATGCAAAAAATGCATCATAATAGGAATCTTCTACTTTACCATAGCCAAACACACCGTGTTCCACACGCTTTGTCAGTGCCTCACGGACTGCTGCCGGCGATTGAATCTCCATATCAGCGACCCATAACGGAAGCAAATCAGCATCTCCGAAGATTTCCTGCAGTGAGTCCCACTTTAAAGTGCCGGTGCCCCTTCGCTCAACACAATTTTCTCTACAGAACTTTTCAAAGTCCATCCAGATACCACCTTTCTGACACATATAATATAGTTTCGAAACTGAACAATATTATATTATAAATTGTGCTTATTGTCAATATATCAAATTGTATGAGTTAATAATTCGCTGTTTTACACATAGAAAACCTAGTTTTAATTTAATATTGTTTTGTTAATTAACTATTATAAGAGAATGGCTTGCGTTGAACACCGTAAAATATCGTACAGGACTTTCTGATGCTTTTTCGCTCCTGTTTGGAACGGCAGTAGGATGGTCTATCTGGTCTCCATTGTGGATGAATATCCCAATCTGGATGTGAGCTGCAATGCAAGGTATGACTCTGTCATGTATGATCTTGTCCCTGAGCCAACAGGGAAAAGAGGAAGACCGGCAAAAAAAGGAAAACGTCTTTCACCAGAGGTCGATTTTACACTTTCCAACGAGAAGATTGGTAGTTATTACTTGGGACACGCAGAGCTGTTTCAAATGCTTTGAAACGGCTTAATCAGCAACAGTTCAATTATTAATGAAAGTTGTAAAGTGGTGTTGTTTTAAAATCTTGCAACATAATTTTAAATATGATATTATTGATAATGTCTTAAATAGTATGAATATGTAAGAATAAAAGGAGTTTATATGACCCACTTTACAGACATTGACAATGCATACCGCAAGATAACCGCTAGGGCCAATATGCTGTATGAGTTTGTAATTTTATATCACAATTATATCTATGGAAAACACACCTATGAGGCTGAAAATTGCAATATGATGCAAATACACACTCTTACCTTTATTGATGATTGTCCCGGTATTACAGCTACCCAGTTATCTAAAATTTGGCACAAAAGCAAGAGTGCCATATCACAGACCATCAAAAAGCTAATCGAATCCGGATATGTAGAAAAGCGTTATATGGAAAACAATGAAAAAACGGCCCGTTTATATGTGACCGAAAAAGGAAAACGGCTTTCCAGTGTTCACAAAGCATATGATATCGCGGATATTACACAAACTACAGCCTATCTTATCGAACAATGCAGCGAGGCTGATTTAGAGGCCTTTTATCGCATCGTTGAACAATACACCAAACTTCTCAAAGAGGAACTGTAACCTGGATTTGGAGTCCCCACCCCTGATTATTAGCACTCGACAAAAATGAGTGCTAATTTTTTGTTGACATTTTATTCGTCTCGTACTAAAATGTAGTTTGTGAGTAAACATCGCAAAACATGAAGAACTAATTATTATATAAGAAAGAGGCGGATGAAAGATGGCAAAGAAAGGCAGTTTATCAATTACAAGCGAAAATATTTTCCCGGTAATCAAGAAATGGCTGTACTCTGACCATGACATTTTCTACAGGGAGCTGATCAGCAACGGCAGCGATGCCATTACCAAGCTTAAGAAGCTGGAACTCATGGGAGAGTATGAAAGACCGGAGGATTTGGAGTACAAAATCCAGGTGTCCGTGAACCCAAATGACAAGACCATCAAGATCACAGACAACGGACTTGGCATGACCGAGGATGAGATTGACAAGTACATTAACCAGATTGCATTCTCCGGCGTCCAGGATTTCATGGAGAAGTACAAGGACAAAGCCAATGAGGACCAGATTATCGGTCATTTCGGCCTGGGCTTCTACTCCGCGTTCATGGTTGCCGACAAGGTATCCATTGATTCCCTGTCCTACCAGAAGGGTTCCAAGCCGGTCCACTGGGAATCAGAGGGCGGCATTGACTTTGAGATGGAGGAAGGGGATAAGGCTGAGGTGGGTACCACCATCACCTTATATCTGAACGAGGACAGCACCGAGTTCTGCAACGAGTACAGGGCAAGAGAAGTCATTGAGAAGTACTGTGCATTCATGCCTGTGAACATTTTCCTGGACAATGAGACGGCCGAGCCCCAGTATGAGACCATTGAGAAGGACGAGCTCACCGACAAGGATACAGTGGTCGAGACCGTCATTGAGCCGGCCAAAACCGAGGAAAAGGAAAAAGAAGACGGTACCAAGGAAGTCGTGGAAATCGAGCCTTCCAGGGAAAAATATAAAATCAACAAGCGTCCGGTGGCCTTAAATGACACCAGCCCTCTGTGGAACAGGCATCCCAATGAGTGCAGCGAGGAGGATTATAAGAGCTTCTACCGCAAGGTGTTCAGGGATTACAAGGAGCCTCTGTTCTGGATACACCTGAACATGGATTATCCATTTAATTTGAAGGGCATCCTGTACTTCCCGAAAATCAACATGGAGTACGACAGCCTGGAGGGAACCATCAAGCTGTACAACAGCCAGGTTTTTATTGCGGATAACATTAAGGAAGTAATTCCTGAGTTCCTGATGCTTTTAAAGGGCGTCATCGACTGCCCGGATCTGCCTCTTAACGTATCCAGAAGCGCCCTGCAGAATGACGGCTTCGTGAAGAAGATATCTGATTACATCACGAAGAAGGTAGCAGACAAGCTTTCCGGTATGTGCAAGACAGACAGGGATAATTATGAGAAATACTGGGACGACATTGCGCCCTTCATCAAGTTCGGCTATATCAAGGATGAGAAGTTTGCTGAGAAGATGGGAGACTTTATCCTGTACAAGAACCTGGAAGGCAAATACCTGACTCTTCAGGACTGTCTGGATGAGAACAAGGAAAAGCATGAGAATACTATTTTCTATGTGACCAATGAAAAGGAACAGAGCCAGTACATCAACATGTTTAAGGAAGAGGGAATCGACGCTGTCATCATGCCCGCTGCCATAGACAGCCCGTTTATCTCTCATGTGGAGCAGAAAAAGGAAGGCCTCAAGTTCCTGCGCATTGATACGGACCTTAATGCCGCGTTCAAGGAAGATGTAAAGGAAGACGACGAGGAGTTCAAAAAAACATCTGAGGAGCTGACGGAATGCTTCAAAAAAGCCCTGAACAATGATAAGCTGGACATCAAGGTTGAAAAGATGAAGAATGCGGGCGTGGCTTCCATGATTACCGTATCCGAGGACACCCGCCGTATGCAGGATATGATGAAGATGTACAGCATGGGCGGCATGGATATGGGTATGTTCGGAGGAACAGGTGAGACACTGGTGCTCAACGCAAACCATCCTCTTGTGCAGTATGTATTGGGACATAAGGATGATGCCAATACATCCAAAATCTGCGAACAGCTGTATGACTTGGCAAGCTTAAGCCACGGCCCTCTGGCTCCGGACCGCATGACGGCATTTGTAAGCCGCAGCAATGAAATCATGATGATTATGGCCGGCGAAAAAACAGAATCCGAAAAAGCGGAATAATACTGCGGAATATATAAAATCGTAACAGGAGCGTTACAAAAGAATAAGAGACTGGTTTCAAAAGGAAACTTTTGAAACCGGTCTCTTTTTGCGTTGCACGGACATTCTAAATCGGTTATACTGGAAATATCTTACTAGTATAGGTAATTGCGAAACACATTCCTAAAACTTGCGTAAAAGAGATAAACGTTCTA
>ERZ507035.561-NODE-561-length-16758-cov-7.349458_pt1 | contig 16758 bp, 14 predicted proteins | sample MGYA00512873_ERZ507035 | MGnify/ENA metagenome assembly ERZ507035
AATTCCATCAGCTCTTTGTTGCCGTCCAGCTCGCCGCGTTTGCGCAGTGCTCCGGTCCAGGCAAAGATGGTTGCCACGGAGTTGGTAGAGGTCTCCTCTCCCTTTAAGTGCTTGTAGTAATGGCGCTGTACGGTTCCGTGGGCAGCCTCGTATTCATAGTTGCCGTCCGGGGATACCAGGACAGAAGTCATCATGGCCAGGGAGCCGAAGGCAGAGGATATCATGTCGCTCATGACATCGCCGTCGTAGTTCTTGCAGGCCCAGATATAGCCGCCCTCGGATTTCATGACGCGGGCCACGGCGTCGTCAATCAGGGTGTAGAAATAGGTGATGCCGGCAGCTTCAAATTTTTCTGCATACTCACTGTCGAAAATCTCCTGGAAGATATCCTTGAAGGTATGGTCATACTTCTTGGAGATGGTATCCTTGGTGGCAAACCAGAGTTCCTGCTTTGTATCCAGGGCATAGTTGAAGCAGCTTCTGGCAAAGCTTTCAATGGATTTATTGATATTGTGCATGCCCTGTACGATGCCCGGGCAGGTGAAGTCGTGAACCAGCTCCCGGCTCTCGGAACCATCCCCGGCAGTGTAAACCAGTTCCACCTTTCCCGGACCAGGTATCTTCATCTCAGAACCCTTGTAAACATCGCCGTAAGCATGTCTGGCAATGGTGATGGGCTTTTTCCAGTTCTTAACACATGGATCGATTCCCTTTACCACAATAGGTGCACGGAACACGGTTCCGTCCAGGATGGCACGTATGGTTCCGTTGGGACTCTTCCACATTTCCTTCAGGTGGTATTCCTCCACGCGGGCAGCGTTGGGGGTGATGGTGGCACATTTAACAGCCACGCCGTACTTTTTGGTGGCATTGGCGGAATCAATGGTTACCTGGTCGTTAGTCTCGTCCCTGTATTCCAGTCCAAGATCATAGTACTCTGTCTTTAAATCTATGTATGGCAGCAGCAGGTCGTCTTTGATCATCTGCCAGAGAATTCTAGTCATCTCATCGCCGTCCATCTCAACAATCGGGGTGGTCATCTTAATCTTGTCCATACTGTATCCTCCTGAATTTTCGCATTATTTTATAGTATACGACGAATTGGAGTTTCACACAAGAGTTTAACAGGGCTGTTTCTGCCAAAAAATACGCTGTCAGTATGAAAAAGAGCAAAACAAGCATAAAAAAGAGCAAAAACGGATTCGGACATCAGTGCTATAGTTATGTCAGAGACAGGCAGTACTGTATGAAACAATACGAAAGGGAGAGATACATATGGGGGCAATCCAATTAAAAAATGTTAGGAAGAAGTTTGGGAATGATGTTGTGATTGATAATCTTAATCTGGAAATCAAGGATGGTTCGTTCACTGTTCTGGTAGGGCCGTCAGGATGCGGTAAATCCACAACCCTCCGCATGATTACCGGCCTGGATGAACCGACCTCAGGGGATATACTGATTGACGGACATAAAATCGATGACCTTACTCCGGGAAAGAGGGACATAGCTATGGTATTCCAGAACTATGCATTGTATCCCACTATGACAGTCAGGGAAAATATTGAATTTGGTCTGGAAAATAAAAAGGTTCCAAAGGAAGAACGGCAGCGCCGTGTAAAAGATATATGTGAAATTGTAGGACTGACCGAATATCTGGACAGAAAGCCGTCCACCTTATCCGGTGGTCAGAGACAGAGGGTGGCTCTTGCCAGGGCCATGGTTAAACAGCCCAAAGTATTTCTCATGGATGAGCCGCTGTCAAATCTGGATGCAAAGCTCAGGGGACAGATGAGAGTGGAATTAATCAGCCTTCATAAAAAGCTGGGGACCACCTTTGTCTATGTAACACACGATCAGGTGGAAGCCATGTCAATGGCGGACGATATTGTATTGATGAAGGATGGGTACATTGTCCAGCAGTCCAATCCACGCCAACTGTATCAGAACCCTACCTGCATCTATGCTGCCCAGTTTATCGGCACCCCCCAAATGAATATTATAAGTAATGTGCTTCCCGATGGCATGCAGCTTGGATTCCGGCCTGAAAAAGTTTATTTGCAGAGGGTGGAGGAAGACTATGTTTCCATACAGGCAGAGGTCGTGACAAAGGAAATGCTGGGTTCCGAGACTATATACTCCCTTAGCAGTGTATATGGTACGCTGATGGTAAAATCCGAGCATGAGGTAGAGGATGACTGTCTCCTGGACCTGTCCATTCCCTTTTCAGCCATGTATCTTTTTAACAGGGAAGGAAAAAGAGCAGACCTGGGTCAGCCGGAACGTCATATGATTAGGAATGCATTTGGAGGACAGGAGGGGTAAGTTGTGAGTCGAAAGAATATAAGCGCAAGTGAAAGGCGGGACCGAATCCTTGGTGTGGCAACAGCAGCACCTGCCATGATATTTTTGGTCATATTTACAGTGTATCCGGTGTTCTATCTGATTTATTATTCCATGTTTTCGGGCAGTCTCATATCCACCAAGAAGAAATTTGTAGGTTTGGACAATTATAGGGAACTGTGGATGTCGGAGACATTCCATAAAGTATTGGTAAATACAGTGGTATACACCGTGCTGTTTGTGGGGCTGACTATGGTTTTGGCGGTCATCATTGCGGTCTGGCTTAATGGTTCCAAACATAAAAAATTGAACAGTGCAGTGGAAGGATTCATATTTACGCCCCATGTCATATCCATGGTGTCTGTATCCATTGTATTTTTATGGCTTATGGACCCGGATACCGGATTTCTGAACATGATTATCACGAAGCTGGGATTTTCAAAGTTCCCATTTCTGTCCAGTCCGTCCACATCCATGTTTTCGCTGGTACTGGTCATGGTGTGGAAAAGTGTGGGATACTATGTACTGTTAATCATGGCTGCCCTGCAGACAGTACCGTCCAGTATCTATGAAGCGGCAGAGCTGGATGACACGCCTAAAATCCGTACCTTTTTCAAAATTACTCTGCCTATGATTTCACCTACCATCCTGTTCACATCTGTGGTGGCGTCCATTGCCTCATTTAAGATATTTGACTCTGTCAATGTCATGACACAGGGCGGTCCGGTGGATTCCACAAATACGTTGGTCTACTATATCTATTCCTTTGCCTTCCGATATGGAAAACCGGGAATGGCCTGTGCAGCAGGCGTGGTACTGCTGGTCCTTGTCTGTATTATGACCTATGTGCAGTTTGGTGTGGGAAAGAAAAAAGTACATTATCAGTAAAGGGAGGGAAGATAATATGGAAGAAAGCACTTCAAGCATTGTAATTCGAAAGACAGGACATATTCTGAATGTGTGCCTTAAACTGTGTATCATCGTTGTTATTGCATTCCCCTTTTACTGGATGGTCAGCACATCGCTGAAGGACTATACAGAAGCACTGCAGTTTCCGCCCACCTTATTTCCAAAAACAGTTCATTGGGAAAATTATACCAATGTCTTTGAAATCGTGCCCATTGGGCTGTACTTCAGGAACTCAGTGGTGGTGAGCCTTCTTGTACTGGTGCTGCAGTATCTGATTATTGTGCCGGCTGCCTATAGCTTTGCCAGGCATGAATATTTTGGAAAGAACCTGTTTTTTGGAATTGTGTTGCTGGGACTTATGATTCCACAGCAGATAACCTTCCTGCCGGTATATTTTATGTTCAGCAAGATGAGGCTGTTAAAAACATTTATACCTCTGGTACTGCCTTTCATATCAAACCCCTTTGGCATCTTCATGCTGCGGCAGTATTTCATGCAGATTCCTCAGGAGGTCATAGAGGCTGCCAGGCTGGACGATGCCGGCAACATGAAAATCATGTTCAAGGTCATGATGCCTATGGCAAAGCCGGCCCTGATTACTATAGGGCTCCTTTCCTTCATTTCCACATGGAACAGCTATTTCTGGCCGTTAATCATGACCTCCAGCGAGACATTCAGGACACTGCCGGTGGGAATCGCAGCCCTCAAGTCATCGGAAACCCTTCAAATGTGGCATATCATTATGGCAGGAAATGTGGTATTGGTAATTCCCATCCTTCTGGTCTACATGTTTGCCAGCAAGAAAATCAGAAATTCCTTTGTCTATTCGGGCATTAAATAAGATACAGGAACAAGGAGGAAGAGAATGAAACGTAAATTATTCGTCATATCCGTTGATTCATTATTCTTCGATGATGTACAATGGTTAACGGATTGTCCCAATCTTTACGGTATTTACAGGCGAGGGTCTGTTATACAGAAAATGCTGTCCACTTATCCGGCCATGACCTATGTGGCGCATTCCACCATGATGACCGGGTGCCATGAGGAGATGCATGGAATCTATCACAATGAAAAGGTTGAGGTAGGAGTAAAGCATCCTGCATGGCATTGGTACAGACGGGAACTGGGAACACAGACGATTTTTGATGCGGCAAAAAAAGGCGGTTACTCCATATCTGTCATAAACTGGCCGGTTACAGGCGCAGACCCCAGTATTGATTATCTTATACCTGAAATATGGTCGGATAATCCGGAAGGGGATTCCAGACCCAGGTTCATGGCAGTGTGTTCAGAGGGTATGGACCAGCTCTATGACAAATATTCGCATATGCTCCGCTGGAAATACCAGCCTGAACTGGACGATTTCGGCGTGGCATGTTTAAAGGATATCATAAGGGACCATGAACCGGATGTCATCATGCTTCATCTGTCCTACCTGGATCATGCAAGGCATAATTATGGCGGTTTTGCACCAGAGGCAAAGCATGCCCTGTTGGAATGTGACCGTAAGATTGGCGGGCTCATGGATATACTGAGGGAGAAAGGTCTTCTGGAACAGTATAATTTCTGTGTAATGGGAGATCATGGACACCTGCCAGTAAAACAGGTTTTCAATCCCAATATCCTGTTGGTATCAGAGGGGCTTATTGAACTGGATGATGAGGGCAGGGTAAAGGATTATGAATGCTATATCCACTCAGCCGGACTGTCAGCCCATGTAGTATTAAAAAATCCTGGGAATGAGGCCGTAAGACATAGAGTGGAACATCTTCTGGACAGCTGGGTGGATACGGAATCATATGGATGCGAGCAGATATTTAATAAACAGCAGATGAAGGGGCTTCATCTGGCCGGTCCCTTTGACTACGTTATTGAAGGGAGGCTGGGCACCTCTTTTGGCAATAGCTGCACAGGACAGTTAATCTGCCCTATCGACAATTCGGATTACAAATTATCCGTGTCAGCCCATGGCCATCTTCCCATCAAAGGGCCACAGCCCATCTTTTTTGCGGCCGGGCCGGACATCAGGGAAAATGTGGTGGTGGAGCGGGGAAACCTTATTGATGAGGCTCCCACCTATGCGGCTATACTGGGAGTGGAGATGCCCTGGGCACAGGGAACGGCAATGACAGAAATCCTGAAGCATGCGAATGGCGGAAATGAAATGTAAAGCAGGCTAAAGGCAGGATTCATGATAAAGAGGAGGAATAAGACGATATGAGAAGAAAACTGGCAATTGTTTTGGCGGCGGGAATGACAGCGGGATTATTGGCTGGATGCGGTTCAGGGGAATCAGCAGGAACAAAGGATACGGCAGAGGCTGCCTCGTCCCAGAAGGGGACGCAAGCCCAGACTGAATCCGGTGAAAAGGTCAATATTGAATTCTGGCACTGTATGGGTTCATCCAATGGGGAACTGATTCAGGAAATTGTGGATTCATTTAATGCATCCCAGGACGAGGTGGTTGTTAAGGCAGTACACCAGGGATCTTACACGGATGCAGGGACAAAAATGCAGGCAGCTCTTGCCGCAGGGGAAGCTCCGGTGCTGGCCCAGATGGAAATCGGCATGCTGGGAATCTTTGCAGATGCAGACCAGCTTGTGGATTTACAGAAGTTCGTGGATGCGGAAGGGTATGATATTGGAGATTTCATGCCGGGACTGTTGGATGCGTCCTATTACAATGACGCCCTGGTAGCTCTTCCACATTCCAGAAGCGTACCTGTATTATATTACAATAAAGACCGTTTTAAGGAAGCCGGATTGGATGAAAACAAACCGCCCGTGACCTGGGATGAGTTAAAAGAGGATTCCGGGAAACTGACAGTAGAGGGAACCTATGGATACTCCTGCCCTCTGGATCAATGGTATTACATGTCCCTTGTCATGAATGCGGGAGGAACCATATTCAATGAACAGGCCAATGGAATTGGATTTGACGGGGAGAGCGGTACAAAACCTTTGTATCTGTGGAAGGAAATGATAGAAGACGGAACCATGCATGTTCCATCCGGACAGGATTACAACTCCTCGGAGGCTTGCCGTAACGCGTTTGCCGGAGGTACGGCTGCCATGGTTATGCAGAGCAGTGCACAGTTAAAAGGACTGGAAAAAACCTGTGAATTCCAGGTGGGCGTGGGAGCCATACCTAAAGACACCACATTGTCTTACCCCGCAGGCGGTTCCAACCTGCTGATGTTCAAGGGACATACAGAGGAAGAGGAAGCAGCCGGATGGGAGTTCCTTAAATTCATGACGGATACTGAAAATGCGCTGAAATGGGCTAACGGAACAGGCTATCTTCCTACCAGACAGAGCTGCATGGAGTCTGACACATTTAAGAAGATGATAGAGGAAGACCCTAATTTACAGATTATTGTGGACCAGGTTCAGTACAGCACATATAAGACACCCTTTATCCCACAGTATCAGGAGGCAAAGGAGATATTTGCAAACGAGATTCAGAAATGTATCCTGGAAGATAATTATACACCGGAGCAGGCAGTGGAGAGTATGAAGGACAGGGTGGCAAAGCTGTTTTAGGAATTGAAACCGTTTTTCATATTTGACAAGCTCAACATACCGGATATAGAGAATAGCGCCTTTGCACAGAGCAGGGGCGCTATTTTCTATGAGCACAGGCTGATAAATACAGTTAAGTTGACAATAATTGGCTTAGGCAGACCGGCACAATTTATATTATGCCTAAAGCAAGTTATTCTTTCTGTATTCCACAGGCGTACACCCTACATGGTCAATGAAAAGTTTGGTAAAGTGGCTCTGGCTGTAGTAGCCGCAGGCAGCCGTGACATCCTTGATGGAAAGATGGGTGGATACAAGAAGTTCCTTGGCATGATTCAAACGCAGCTGCGTCACATAATCATTGTACCGGATTCCCAGGGTGCTCTTTAAAAGGTTGCTGATATAGTTGGCAGACAAGCCGAAATGGCTGGCAAGTTCAGCGGCAGAAATATTTTCATGATAATGTTCCTGGATGAAGCGCACAATGGACTGGGCTTTGGATTCCATGGTGGGGGCATTCAACAGTTCTTTGCCGGCTTGGTCAAAAAGCCCTGCCAGGGTTCCTGTATCAGCGTGGGCATCTATATGGCATCTGAGTATCAGGGAGAGATAATCCGTAACATACTTGCGGTATTTTTCAATACTATCCAGCAGATGGTATTGATTTAACAGCAAACCGCCGGCATTTGAGAATTTAGTATATTCCTTTGCTCTGTATGCTGTCTGCATTTGTACCGCCAGCTGGCAGAAGCCCAGCAGGGATGCCTCATAATTCTGCAGGGGGTTCATATAATAAAAACGGTTCAGTCCTAAAACAACCCTCAGGGAGGCATATTTGACCAGCAATGGCAGGACTGCCCGAATTTCTTCCTGTTCTCTGGTGACAGAGGACGCAAAACAGGTAACACCGGATGGATAGGAGCATCCGGATAAATCCTTAAGCATCTGCCTGATATGTTCATATTTTTCTGAAAAACAGAGTAGCAGCAGGCCCTCCTCGGTAAAGACAGAGACTATGTTGTCTTCATAGGATTGAAAGGGGAGGGTTACATCAATTTTTGGTATTCCTTCCATATCCATAGTGACCAACAGCAGGCAGCAATAGATGCCCGTGTATTCCCCAAATGAACTTTCGCGTCTGTTCAGGGTGCTTTCCAACCAGTTCCTGAAAAGGTTTTTTTTGTGTTCCAGGTTTTTCTGCTGCTGCAATCTGGCGGATTGTATGGTTTCCTGAATGGTTTTCAGGTCCAAAGGCTTCATGAGGTAATCATTCACCTTTAATTTAATAGCCTGTTTTGCATATTCAAATTCATCAAACCCGGTCATGATATAGTAGCTGGTGAAGGGTGAAATTTCGCGAGCCTTTTTTAGGGCTTCCAGTCCCGAGATTCCGGGCATTTTGATATCCACGTATGCCAGGGAAAAGTGATGTTCAGCCAATCGTTCCAGCATCTCGCGACCGTTATAAGCATGAAAGACAGATACACCTTTTTCGCCGGATTGTATCAGCTTTTCTATCGAAATGTGAATCAATGGTTCGTCGTCCACAACTAAGATATTCATCATCTATGACTGCCTCCTGGATTTATTCCGGTATCACTATAATCTGGATGGTGCTGCCGCCGATTCGGTATATATGGAGACGGACCTGTGGATTCCAGATGCTGATTCGTTTTTCTACATTTCTGATTCCAATGGAATCAGGGGAGTTAAGCTGTTCCTGTGTAAAGCCCACCCCGTTATCCTCAATGATGATATAGATTGTTCCTGCGTGTTCTGTAATGCTGATATCCAGACAGCAGGGCACCTCGCTGGGCTCTATTCCATGTATGACCGCATTTTCCACAAGGGGCTGCATGAGCAGCTTTGGCAGGCTAAGCCCCCTCAGGCTTTCAGGACAGCTGATATCATAGGAGAGGCGGTTGCCAAAACGGAGCAGGCACAGGGAACAGTAATCGTTCAGAAAATCCAGCTCTTTCCCAATCGTTGTACTGTTGTCTTTGTTCAATACATACCGCAGCAGCCGGGCAAAGGAGTAAAATGAATTGTTCAAAAGCTCCTGTTCGCCAATCTGGTTCAGGGTGATGAAGCTGTAAATTGTATTGATGATGAAATGGGGCTGAATCTGGGACTGCAGTGCCTGGAACTGCAGATTTTTCTGGGACAGGGTAAGTTCATATTCATTTTTTATCTTTTCCTGTAATTGGAAGGCCATGGTATTCACGGAGGAACCAATCTCATTGAATTCCCGTATGGAAATGGGCTGGCATCTTGCTGTGAGGTTTCCACCCTCCAGCTCTCTCAGGATTGATTTAATGTGGTAGGTAGGATTCTTTATCCACTGATTATTCTTTCTGAATAGGATGTAAGCAATGCAGACACCCAGGATATAACACAAAAGGGATGTCATCATGAAGGTGGCTATCTGTTCCGTGATATAGGAGGAGGATAACAGTACATGGACTGTGAGTGGGTAGCTGTTCAACGGCTGGGAGTAATGGTTCCAGGATTTGTGGTTAAAAGTAAGTCTTGGCGATGCCAGGGAATCCACCAGGTCCTGGTTCACATCTGTATCAGAGTATATCAGTTTTTCATCCTCATTTGTAAACACTATCATCAGGGGAACCCTGGAGGTAAGGCTGGAAAACAGGGTTTCCAGGGCATCGGTTTTCAGATTTACCATGATAATGTTTGTCTGTTCCGGCTGAAAAATGTTATTGAGCTTACGGGAAATATAGAAACTGTCCGTATGGATGAAGCCGTCGCAAGAAGCTGGATCGTCAGATGGTACAATGGAAATACGGCCTTCCAGGGCAATGGCTTTTCTGTACCATTCCCGTGTATTGAGGGGATTTACAGTGGGAAGGTACTGATACCAGTCAATTGAATTGAAATACAGAACATGTTCATCGGTCAGGACCAGAAGGTCCTCAAAGTCACCCCTTGAATAGGTAGTGAGCTGCAGGAGTTGTCCAATCTCCTTGCTCACCTGGTTCTGGTCATATGGGGACAGAGAATCAAAGGAGGACTTTGACTGAAAGTAGGAGTGATAATAAGGGGCTTTAGTGATATTATCAATGTCATTTATATATTTGGACATATAAGCAGAAATCAGTTTCAGGTTATTTTCAGCCTGCTGGTTGATTTCTCTGTACTGCCTGGCGCTGAACAGATAGGATACAATACAGTTGACCAGGGCCATGGGAATCAGGAAGCTTATGATGAAGCTGGAAAAAAGCTTTCTGGATAGGGAAGTGATGTGTGTATGTTTCATGTTATACAGTACCTTTCGGATTGTGGTTTTTCTATTTTTAAGTATAACAAATCAGGCAGTCTTAATCAATTGACCCTTAAAAAACAGCAAAAGAATGATGGAAAACAGCAAAGTTTTTTCTGCGTATAAGTGGTATATTGTATCTCAGATTAAATTTGAGCAATGCAAAGAGATATCAGGAGGAGACAGGTATGCAGTTACTTTTAGGCCAACTGAACGAAGGGACAGAAGTCCTGATGGTGTTATCAATCATCCTGTTTGCAGGATTTATAATGACAAGGTTGACAAATACGCTTAACCTCCCAAAAGTGAGCGGCTATATCCTTGCCGGCGTATTGATAGGGCCGTGCTGTCTGGATTTCATACCGGTGCCCATCATCACGCATATGGGTTTTGTCAGCGACTTGGCACTGGCTTTCATTGCCTTTGGAGTGGGAAAATTTTTTAAGCGTGAGGTACTGTTGCGCACAGGAAAACGGATTTTGGTGATAACTCTTTTTGAGGCTTTATCCGCCGGTGTGATGGTGACATTGTTTTTAAGATTTATCTTCAGTCTGGATTGGGATTTTGCCCTTGTGCTTGGGGCTATTGCCACGGCCACGGCTCCTGCCAGTACCATGATGACAATTAATCAGTATAAGGCTAAGGGGGAATTTGTAGATACGTTGCTTCAGATTGTGGCTCTGGATGATGTTGTATGTCTGTTGGCCTTCAGCGTCATATCTGCCATCGCCAGCGGCCGGGCATCCAATGGGGTAAGCGCGGAGGATATTATTATTCCGCTGGTTTTTAATCTTCTGGCCATTCTTCTGGGTTTCTTCTGCGGATATTTTTTAAGCCGTCTGCTGGTGCCAAGCAGAAGCAGGGATAACCGGCTGATATTGGCCATTGCTATGCTATTGGGTATATCGGGAATCTGTGCGGCGGCCAACATCTCACCTCTTCTTTCCTGCATGGTGTTTGGAGCTGCTTATATTAACCTTACTGAGGATAAGAAACTGTTCCGTCAGATTAATAACTTCACTCCGCCTGTCATGTCCATATTTTTTATTGTTTCGGGTATGAATCTGGATGTGTATGCATTGTCAACCGTTGGTGTTATTGGTTTTAGCTACTTTATTGTACGTATTATAGGGAAGTATATGGGCACATATGTCAGCTGCCTTATAACCAATACAAGTATGGAAATCCGTAATTTTATGGGACTGGCATTAATTCCTCAGGCTGGGGTGGCCATCGGCCTGGCATTCCTGGGTCAGCGTCTGCTCCCGCCTGAGACAGGAAACCTGATGCTCACCATTATTCTGTCATCATCCGTGTTATATGAAATGATTGGACCGATTAGTGCGAAGCTGGCATTGATATTTTCAGGAAGCATACCTTCCGGAAAACTGCTGGAGGCATTGCCTCAGGAGGGGGAAGCAGATGAGAATTCCGGCGCTGTTACAGTATTCAGTTTGATTCCTGCTTCGGAACTGTCTCAAAAAGACGGGGAAAGTTTTGCGCAGATTGTGGAGGAATTGAATGCAGGTGTAGATGAAAGGGATGATGATGATATTGAGAGTGCTGCGCCCTTAGAGGAACAAAAAGAAAAAAAGAAAAAGTCAAAGAAGAAGCATAAGAAAAAAAGGGAAAAGATAGTGGAAATACCATTGGAGGAAAATGTATGGGCAGAAGGATGTGAGTAGATAGGCGACTGCAATTTAAAACAGGGGAAGAATGCTTAGATACTTTATACATTCTTCCCCTGTTTTTTGTTTTGGAACATAATCAGAGAATTGTCACCGCAGATTACATTTCATCCGCCGGAAACACAACCCTCATCTGCCTTCTGGCCTCATCCATGACCTGAAGAGCCATCTGGGAATACCGGTTATGCACATTGCTGCCAGGTCCTGCGGATATCAGGCGGAGCCACTCCGCTATCTCACTGGACATGTCCGACTTGGCAGGGCCCTGGTATAGGATCTGGCTTTCCCCGCCTGGCATTGGAGGTAATGGGCTTCTCGCACAGCACATGCTTTCCATGGGATAAGAGAAGTGCGACCTGTTCATAGTGGAAGCTGTTTGGCTGGCAATATAGACAGCGTCCAGGTTATCAGCGCAGGCAAAGGCTTTCAGGTCCGTGTATGTTGTTTCGACTCCGTATTTTGCCGCGAATCTGCTGGCTGTCTCCTGATTTCTGGAATAGACGGCTGCATAGTGAAGGCTGGGATTTTCCATTGCGGCTTCCTGGAAACGGTCCACGATAAAATTAGTTCCAATGGCTCCATAGCGTATCATTGGCTGATTTTCCTTTCTGTATGAATCAGTGCCCTGTACTATTTTGTCACAAACAGAGCCATAAACACAGGTTTTCATACGAAAATAGGGAGGAAAATAAGCGGCACAAATAAGCAGCAAATCATGAGGGAGCAGCATTCATTTATGCTGCTCCCTCATGATTGCTGATTAACTTCTCCGGTCTTCTATCAAAAGTGTCTGTATGGTATCCACGGAAGGGTTCCAGTTTAACACATACAGGGTATAAATCCGGGATGGATTCAAGGTTACCGGCGTGGTAACAAGGGTGTTATCCGGTCGGGCGGAACGGGCGACACGCAGGGTATAGTTACCGGAGCTGAGCCGGCTGAAGCTGGCTGCATCGGCAAAGTTTACAGAGTTAAAATAGATATTGCCAAGGGAGACATTGACAGGTCCGCTGTAATAGGCTAAATTGCAGACCCGGAAGCAGGATGAGGTCCAGTCCGTGGGGCATGCCGTATCACGGATAGAAACCAGGTCCAGGCCTGTGGAGGAGTTGACAATGGCAATGGTGGCCATTCCATCACCTACATACATGGATTTGCGGAGATATACGTAACCGTTTGAGCCCATAATGGAGAATGTATGATAGCCCTGGGACAACTGGCGGTACTGGGTCACTTCAGAAAAATCCAGTCCGGAAAACACAGCCCTGTTATCTATATACACGGTAAATGGGTTATATCCGGTGGCTGCATTTAACAGACGAATTCCGCCGCGAATCCACTGGTTATTGTTGCAGAACACGCAGGGGATGGGATAATATGACGGGGAATTGGGGCGTACAGGGTAATCCGGGTAGTAAGGAGGCATGACAGAAAAATCAGGGTCGATTTCCTCGTCAGGAGATGGAATTACGACGTCAGTACCAGGATATGTGAAACCTGGATCAACCGGGTCTTCTACCTGGGTCATCCTAAGTGATGGTATAGAGTAGGGATTATTGTTATTCATATACAATGGTCCTCGGTTTGTGCTTTTATGATAATATATGTCTGGTATGCCGAAGGTGTACGGTGAAAAACAAAAAAAGCCGAAAACCAGGTGAAATCGAGGGCACTGAAAAACTCCCGTTTTTTTGTGAGAGTTTTTCTTTCTTCGTAAGCGTCAAATAAGATAGTGGATAGAAAAATAACCACCAGCCTCTTATACTAAAAGGGCAGTGGTCATCGGCAACGTTCCTGCACCATGGGCTCCCATGGCAGATAGTCATCCGGATATTCCGGATTTTCAGGAAATGTACTCCCTGGCATATCTGACAGGATATATTTGATATATTTCATTGCATCCAGTCCATTGGCTTTCGCTGTCTCGACCAGAGTGTAGATCCCTGCACTTGCGGCAGCACCCTTCGGACTTCCGGCAAACAGCCAGTTTTTCCGGCCGATCACGAATGGACGGATACAGTTTTCAGCAAGTGAGTTGCTGATCGAACAGTGCCCGTCTTCCAGATAATTGAAGAATTCCTGGCGGTTGTTCAGGGCATAATGGAAAGCTGTATGGAGCTTCGACTTTGGAAGTTCTCCGGCAGAGTTTATCTCCGCCCACGACCAGAAAGCCTCGAGAAGTGGTCTCTCGCGGTTCATCCGTTCTTTTTTCTTCTGTTCCGGGGGAAGGCCGTCCAGTTCCTTTTCTATCTCAAACAGCTCATTCAGACGAACGACCGCTTCCGCGGGTTTTGAAGCTTTCGGGTCATGGATGTCTTTTGGCAGCGCGTCTACAAAAGCGCGGCGCAGATGGGTGTAGCACAGGCATCTTGTGACATCCCTGACTCCATTGTACCCGGAATAAGCATCCGTATGGATATATCCGGTATAACCCTTTAAAAATGCTTCCGGATATTTTCCACCTCTCCCCGGCTGGTACTCAAAATACCTGACTGGCCGTTTACAGTCCCTGATGCTGCAATATACCCACATATAAGAATCCGAAGTGTTCTTCCTCCCTGATTCCTTCAGCACCTGTACGTGAGTCTCATCGATATGCAGATACTCCTGTTTCAGAAGTTCCTCTCTGAGATGACCGGCCACATGGGAAAGCCAGTCCCGGTAGACTGTCAGAAGCCAGTTCGACATCGTCGCCCTGCTTAAAGAAAGGCCCAGGGCCTCCCATTCCTTTTCCTGGCGGTATAATGGAATGCCCAGTTCAAACTTCTGATGGATGAGCCATGCGGTTGTGGAAGCAGACGCAAGGGAATGCATGACCGGGGACAGGGCACCGGGGACTTCTCCATATAAGGTGTTCCGTTTTTGCGGCATGTCCTGCATTCATAGGTTTCCCGGTAGTGGTCAATCACTTTGAGGCGTGCAGGAATGAACTGTACCTCGGTACGGACAAACTCCTCACCGACTTTTACCATGGCACCCCCGCACCTTTCACAGATCTGTTCACTTTCATCGATCGTATGGAGCACTTTGCTGCGGGGAAGGTCTTTGATCAGTTTTTCCCGCTGGCCTGCGTACTTCCTTTTACGCAGATATTTTTCGACTTCGACCAGGTCCGGCTCGTGTACATCCGGAGCGGCACAGGATTCTATTTCATTAAAAAGAGACATCTGCCCCGCTATTTCGAAGGCAGACGTCTTTTCTGATTTTGTCCCATAAAGTTTACGGGTAAGGAAATCAGCCTGCTCCTTCAGGAGCCGGACCTGCTGTTCCAGTTCTTTGATCTGCTTTTTGTACTCCTGTTCTGTGTCCGGAATGGGCTGAAAACCTTCCTGTAATGATGAATCCATTGTACCAAGTCGCTAGCGCGACGGCTAGCCCTAAGTACGTGATTCCACTACTTTTTCTTGAAAATTTCATTTTTCTCAAAATAAAAATAGCAGTTTTTAAATTTATGATGTATTGTTGAATTACTCCTAACTCGACAATCACATAACATTTAAGAACTGCTATGATTAGTTTACCATTAGATTTTAATTCATACAACTACATATTTGATTTTTTTATCCGTCCACCACCTGTCTTTTGAAATGTTACTGTTGTTTCATTCTTCATTTCAAAGGAGATTACCATGGACAAATATTTGAATTCCTACCGGGAAATGATTTCCCTCCGTGGTCTTACCGACCATACCCTTAAAAATTACTGCACCTATATCCGTGCCTATCTTGATTATCTAACCAGCATTCTCCACAAATCGCCGGAAGACGTTTCCTGGGATGAACTGCGTGATTACATACGCTGGCTCCAAAAATCCAGAAGCCTTTCTGACCGTACCATCAACGGCGCTATCTCACAGCTGCGGTTTTTTACTCTGTATGTCTTACACAAATCATGGGATGGCACACAGCTTCCCATGCGCAGGTTCGATGAATATCTTCCCTATGTTCCCTCGAGGGAAGAAACCTGGCAGTTTATTTCTTCCATGCCCGATTTGAAGCAAAAGACCATGGTTACAATCATGTATTCCTCCGGACTTCGCATTGGGGAAGTCTGCCGTCTCCGTTATAAAGATGTGGACCGCAAAAATATGCGCCTTTATATTTCCCATGGCAAAAATCGTTCTGCCCGTTATGCAATTCTCTCAAAAGCGGCGCTTGATCTGTTGACCCCCTACTGGTTTGAATATGGCAGGCCTATGGGATATCTCTTCCCTAAACAGCATGGCGGGGACAAGCCAATCGATACGTTCTTCCTTTCAAGGCATATCCATGCACATGAAGACAGGCTGGGCTGGGAACACAGGATTACCTGCCATTCCTTCCGCCATGCTTTTGGAACCCATCTCTATGAGGACGGCGTGGATCTGCTTACCATTAAGGCTCTTATGGGACATAAGTCTTTGACGTCCACTACCATCTATGTGCATCTTGCGGCTAATGGAACTTCTTCCGCGGTCAGCCCTTTTGACCGTCTGGCAGGTGTCTGCCATGAATGATCTCAAGATCCGGCAGATATTCGAACATTCTTATGGTGCTTATTCTGCCCAAAAGCACCATCCGTCCGATATACAGCAAAAAGCTGCTCATGCCATCTTAGACTGCAAATCCGGCAAACTGGGCTATAACATAAGTCAATGTAGTGACTGTGGGCATATGCAGATCCATAACAACTCCTGCCGTAACCGCAGCTGCCCGAACTGTCAGGCTGTCCTGAAAGAAGTCTGGGTGGATAAACGCCGGGCCGAGGTAATAGACTCTCCCTACTTTCATGTGGTATTTACCCTTCCACATGAGCTCAACCCTCTTATTTACTGTAACCAGAAGCTGTTATACGGCCTCCTGCACAGATGCTGTGCCGAAACGCTCCTGGAACTGTCAGCAGGCAAAAAGTATCTCGGGGCACAGCCCGGGATCATCCAGGTTCTCCATACCTGGAATCAGGAACTGGATTACCATGTTCACATGCATAATGACAAGTGGGATATTATGACAAGGGAAGTAGTCTTTTCCTGATAAATAC
>ERZ507035.588-NODE-588-length-15994-cov-13.859025_pt1 | contig 15994 bp, 13 predicted proteins | sample MGYA00512873_ERZ507035 | MGnify/ENA metagenome assembly ERZ507035
TCACGGCGATGCCGGTGTCGCCGAGCATGGTCTCCGGGCGGGTGGTGGCCACGGTCACGTACTCGACGCCGTCGACGGGCTCCGTGAGCGGGTAGCGCAAAAACCACAGGTGGCCGTGCTCGTCGTGGTACTCCGCCTCGTCGTCGCTGATGGCCGTGCGGCAGCTGGGGCACCAGTTCACGATGCGCTTGCCACGGTAGATCAGGCCGTCGTGGTACCAGTCGCAGAACACCTTGCGCACCGCGCGGCTGAACTCCGGCGACATCGTGAACTTCTCGTCGTCGAAGTCGATGGAGCAGCCCATGCGCTTGATCTGGCTGACGATGGTCCCACCGTACTCATGGGTCCAGTCCCAGCACGCGTCCAGGAACTTCTCGCGCCCTATCTCCAGGCGAGAGATGCCCTCGCTCTTGAGCTTCTTGTCAACCTTGGTCTGCGTCGCGATGCCGGCGTGGTCCGTGCCCAGGATCCAGCGGGTGGAGCGGCCGCGCATGCGGTTGTAGCGGATGAACGTGTCCTGGATCGTGTCGTCCATGGCGTGGCCCATGTGCAGGATGCCCGTGACGTTGGGGGGCGGGATGACGACGGTGCAGTCGCCCACTCCCTTGCTGCGCTGGTAGCAGCCCGCGTCGATCCAGCTCTTGATGAGCTCGGGCTCCGCGGTCTGCGGGTCGTAGTTCTTCGGCATTTCTTCCACGGTGTGTACCGCCTTCTTACGCGCCCCCGCAGACGGTGTTGGCACTCGTGTAGTGAGCGCGCGCCTCCGCCGAAGCTGGCTTACGTTGCGACCAGCCCGCAGCCTGCAGGCAAAGTCAAGCAAACAGCATAGCACGGCACGGAGGCGTCCCCGCGCGCTACCCTCGTGCTACAGTCTTTACCACACATCGTCGGGGGGCCGTCGGCCCCGCTACCGCATCGAGGGGAATCGCATGGGCGAGAAGAACGCGGACGTTCCGGCAGGAGCCAGCTCGGGGGGCGGCGCGATCGAGCCGGAGACAACCACCGACAGGCTGAGGATCATCCTGGGACAGGAGCGCCTGGACGTTCTTGCGTCCTCGCGCGTGCTCGTGCTGGGGCTGGGCGGCGTCGGGTCGAACTGCGTGGAGGCGCTCGCGCGCGGCGGCGTGGGCGAGCTCGTGCTGGTGGACCGCGACGTGGTGCAGCCGTCAAACATCAACCGGCAGGCCGTGGCGTACCACTCCACCATCGGCCGCGCGAAGACGGACGTGATGGAAGAAATCGTGCACGACATCAACCCGGCCTGCAAGGTCGCCACCGTGCACCAGTTCCTCTCGAAGGAGAACCTCTTGCCGACGCTCGACGCGCTCCCCCGCCCTGACTACGTGGTGGACGCCATCGACACCATCTCGCAGAAGCTCATCGTCGCCAAGTGGTGCCAGGACCGCGGGCTGCGGCTGATATCCAGCATGGGCGGGGCGAACAAGCTCAACCCGGAGCGCCTGCGCTTCTCGACCATCGAGAGGACGAAGTCGTGCCCCATCTGCAAGGTCATGCGCAAGGAGTGCCGCAAGCGCGGCATCAGGGGCCTGCAGGTGCTGTACTCGTCCGAGGTGCCCATGCCCGTCACGCCGCGCGGCGCCGAGCTGCCGGACGGCAGGCGGCCCGAGAAGGGCGTCACGCTGGGCACCATGAGCTACATGCCGCCCATCATGGGCCAGATGATAGCCGGCCGCGTTATATGCGACCTCGCGGACCTGCACAACGACCTCGACGTGCAGGAGCCCATCGTGGCGCCGCGGCGGCGCGGGGGCAGGTAGCCATGCGGCTGTTCGACGCGCACTGCCACCTGGACTTCATGTCGAACATGGACGAGGTCGCGCGCGACGCCGCGGCAGACGGCCTGCACGTGCTCGCGACCACGGTGACACCCCAGGGCTACCTGCGCGCGCGGGACGCCCTTGCGGGGCTTCCCAACGTGAGCGTCGCCGTGGGCGCGCACCCCTGGTGGGTGGCGGACGGACGGCTCTCGCCTGCGGACGTCAGGGCGGCGGCCGACCTCGCCGGCACGGCACGCTACGTGGGCGAGGTCGGCATGGACTTCTCGCCCAGGCACGTGCCGGAGGGCTCGCGGGACGCCCAGCGGGCAGCGTTGCGGCTCGTCTGCGAGGCCGCGGCCGCCGGGAGCGACCCCGCTCACCCCACGGTCATGTCCATCCACTCCGTCAGGTCCGCGGTAGAAGTGCTTGGCATCCTGAGCCAAACGGGCTGCCTCGAGCGTTGCCGCTGCGTGTTCCACTGGTTCTCGGGCAGCTCGGACGAGCTCCACGCCGCCGTGGTCGCGGGCTGCTGGTTCTCCGTAAACCCCATGATGCTGCGCACCCGCCGCGGGTGCGAGTACGCGCGGCAGGTCCCGCTGCGCCGCCTGCTGACCGAGACGGACCTGCCGCCCGGCGAGGACGTGCCGTTTTCCGCAGCCCAGATCGAGGACGCTCTCAGGGAGTGCCTCGCTGGCATCGCAAGGGCGCGCTCGTGCGACGCGGGGGAGCTTGCGCAGGCCGTGTGCGACAACGCGGGGCGGCTCCTCTCGTAGCGCACGCAGAATGCCCTCCGTACGGAGTGATACCGTACGGAGGGCATCGTGTCTTGAGCCTCTGGCGGACGCCTCGAGCCAGGCGCCCCGTCTCTCTCGCCCAGGCGCGCCCTGCGGGCTACGCCGTGTGCTTGCCGAAGCCTGAGCCGGACTTACGTACGATCTTTGGCGGCTGCTTGCCGCCGACGGACTCCGGGGTCACCACGACGTCCGTGATCTCGAGGTCGCTCGGGATGTCGAACATGGTCTCCTCGAGCGTCGCCTCGCAGATGGCGCGAAGGCCGCGGGCGCCGGTGTTCCTCGCGATCGCCTCGCGGGCGATCGCGCGCAGCGCGTCGTCCTGGAACTCGAGGTTCACGCCCTCGATCTCGAACATGCGCTTGTACTGCTTCACGATGGCGTTCTTCGGCTGCGTCAGAATCTCCACCAGGTCGTCCTCCGTCAGCTCCTTCGTGGAGGTGATGACGGGGATGCGGCCGATGAACTCGGGAATCATGCCGAACTTGTGCAGGTCCTGGGGCATGACCTGGGCCATGAGCTCGTCGGAGTTCTCCTCGACCTTCTTGTTGAGCTCCGCGTTGAAGCCGATGCCCTTCTTGCCGATGCGGTCGGCCACGATCTTGTCCAGGCCGACGAAGGCGCCGCCGCAGATGAAGAGGATGTTCTTCGTGTTGATGTGGATGAGCTCCTGCTGGGGGTGCTTGCGGCCGCCCTGGGGCGGGACGCTCGCGTCCGTGCCCTCGAGGATCTTCAGGAGCGCCTGCTGCACGCCCTCGCCGGAGACGTCGCGCGTGATGGAGAGGTTCTCGGCCTTGCGCGCGATCTTGTCGATCTCGTCGATGTAGACGATGCCCACCTCGGCGCGCTCCACGTCGCCGTCGGCCGCGGTGATGAGCTTGAGCAGGATGTTCTCCACGTCCTCGCCCACGTATCCGGCCTCGGTCAGCGTCGTGGCGTCCGCGATCGCGAACGGCACCTCCAGGAAGCGCGCGAGCGTCTGGGCCAGGAGCGTCTTGCCCGTGCCCGTCGGGCCAAGCAGGAGGATGTTGCTCTTGGCGAGCTCCACCTCCTCGCCCGCGGAGTTGACCTCGTCGTCACCCATCTGGACGCGGCGGTAGTGGTTGTAGACCGCGACGCTCATGGCGCGCTTCGCGGCCTCCTGTCCCATAACGTACTGCGAGAGCTCCTCGTAGATCTCGTGCGGGGTGGGCAGGTTCTCGATGAGGTCGCTGCCCTTATCCGCCTCCTCCACCACGTGTGCGTCGTCCTCGCTGATGATGTCGGAGCACTCCTTCACGCACTCGTCGCAGATGAAGACCCCGTTGGGTCCCTGGATGAGCTTGCGAACCTGGCTCCTGCTCTTGCCGCAGAACGAGCAGTGCATCTCGGGCATGTTCATGTCGTTGTTCGGCATCTGGTTCTCTTCCTAAGCTGCTCGCCTTGAGGCTACGCCTGCTCGTTACGCGAGGCGATGACCTTGTCGACGAGACCGTACTCCTTTGCCTCCTGGGCGCGCATGTAGTTGTCGCGCTCGGTGTCCGCGTTGATCTTCTCCACGGACTGACCAGTATACTGCGCGAGGAGCTCGTTCATGTGCTCGCGGATGTATTTGGTCTCGTCGGCGACGATCTGGATGTCGGTCTGCTGTCCCTGGGCGCCGGAGCTCGGCTGGTGAATCATGATCATCGAGTTGGGAAGCGCGAGGCGCTTGCCCGGGGTTCCCGCGGCGAGAAGGACGGACGCCATGGAGGCGGCCATTCCCACGCAGATGGTCGAGACGTCCGGCTTGATGAAGTTCATGGTGTCGAGGATGCCGAGGCCCGCGTACACCTCGCCGCCGGGAGAGTCGATGTAGAGCGAGATGTCCTTGTCGGGATCCTGGCTCTCGAGGTGCAGCAGCTGCGCGATCACGAGGTTCGCGGAGTCGCGGGTGATCTCCTCGCCCAGGAAGACGATGCGGTCGTTCAGCAGGCGCGAGTAGATGTCGTAGCTGCGCTCGCCACGCGGCGTCTGCTCCACCACGTACGGGATGAGGGGTGTGTTCATGGGGTTGTGCATGCATTCTCCTTCTTGCCGGAACGTTGGGCCGGCCGTCAGAACATGGGACCTGTCCCATGCAATGCTACTACGATGGGTGCAAAAAGCGCTCCGAGGTACCTGTTACCCTCGGAGCGCTTCCCGTAGTCTAAGGTATCGGGAGTTACTCGGCGTCCTCGGAATCCGCACCCTCGGCCTTCGCGCGGGCCTCGGCGATCTCGTCCACGACGGTCACGGGAGCGTTCTCGACCATCCAGTCCACGGCCTTGGAGCGGCGGATGGACTCGCGGATGGCGGGCAGCTGGCCGCCCTTCTTGAACTCCTCGATGCGGGCGTCGACGTCGTCGACGTTGGCCTTCTCGAACTCGGCGCGCACGTCCTCGTCGGTGGCCTCGAGGCCGAGCTTGTCGGCCAGGGCGTCGAGCGCCAGGGACTGGCGGGCGCGCTCCTCGGCCTGCTCGTGGAGGTCGTTCACGAAGTCCTGGCTCTTGATGTTGCGAGCCGCGAGGTACATGTCGAGGCTGATGCCCTGGCGCTGGAGCTGGCCGAGGACCTCCTGGCCGAGCTCGTTGAACACCTGGTTGAGATAGGCCTCGGGGACCTCCTCAAGGGTGAGGTGCTTGCCGATCTCCTCGACGACGCGGTCCTCCTTGAGGGAGGGAAGGCTAGACTTCTTGTCGTTCTCGATGTCCTCCTTCAGGGCGTCGCGAAGCTCCGCGACGGTGTCGAAGCCGAAGTTCTTCTTCGCGAACTCGTCGTCGAGCTCGGGGGTGACGGACTTCTTGATGGCCTTCAGGGTGACGGAGACCTCGTAGTTGCGCTCGTTATCGCCCTGCTTCTCGGTCCAGGCGATATCCTTCTGGTCGCCCTTCTTCATGCCGACGACACCCGCCACGAACTCCTCCGGCAGGTAGGTGCTCGCGAGGTTCAGCTGGCGGTCGGTGCCGGCGAGGCCGGACTTCTGCTCGGCCTTGTCCTCGACGTCCAGGGAGACGACGTCGTCCTTGGTGGCCTCGCGGTCCTCCTCGACGTCCTCGTAGGTGTTGTGGTAGCTCATGAGCTGCTCGAGCTGCTGGTCGATCTCGGCCTCGGTGGCCTCCTCGGGAGGCATGTTGATGGCCGGCGCGTCATAGCTGTCCAGCTCGCAGGTGGGCGGCACGCTCACGGTCACGGTAGCGGTGAAGTCCTCGTGCTCCACGACGGCCAGGGGATCCTCGCCGTAGTCGGGGCTCTCGACGGGGACGATGTCAAGCTCCTCGAGCATCGCGGGCTGTGCGTCGTTCATGAGGTCCTCGGTCGCCTGGCCAAGAACCGCCTCGCGGCCGACGATGCCGTCGATGACGGGGCGCGGGGTGTGGCCCTTGCGGAAGCCCTGGAACTGGTACCTGTGAGAGATGTCCTTGTACGTGCGGGCGACGTACTTGTCGACCTCGGCGGCAGGGACGGTAATGGTGGCGACTACCTTGCCATTCTCGGGCTTCTCAGCGGTGACGGTGATGTTCAACGTTCCTCCAGTGTTCTCGTGCCAGGGAGCAGGGCCCACGTCTTGCCCCCTTGCGCAGTTACTCTGCTTTGCATTGGTGCGGGCGAAAGGATTTGAACCTTCACGAGATTTCTCCCACTGGAACCTAAATCCAGCGCGTCTACCAGTTCCGCCACGCCCGCATGATTCATGCACAGCCTATGCATGATAGCAAACGTTTCGCATTTTACCCCGCTGTCCGCAAATCTTTCCATGCGAGCTGCGCAAAAGGGCCCCTCGAGCGGGGGCCCTTGCCTAGCGCAGGTCCTGCAGCGCGTACACGTCCAGCTCTCGGTCCCTCACGGCCGCGAGCGACTGCACCAGCGCCACCGTCGCCGAGAGCGCCGTCACGCACGTGATGCCGCGACTCACCGCCTCCTCGCGAATCCTGGACCCGTCGCCGCGCGAGTCGTGCCCGTGCGGCGTGTTGATGATGAACGAGATCCGCCCGGACCTCATCTCGTCGATGGCGTTCGGGTGCCCCTCGCTCAGGCGCCGGCACACCTCGCACTCTATGCCGGCGGCACGCAGCGTCTTCGCCGTGCCCCGCGTCGCGAGGATGTCGTAGCCCAGGCCCCTCAAGGCAAGCGCCACGGGCGCGATGGCGCGCTTGTCGCGGTCGCATACGCTCACGAACACCGTGCCGCGCTCCGGCATCCTGTACTCGATGGCCTGGCGCGTCTTCGCGTACGCCTCGGGGAAGCTCCGCGCGATGCCCATGACCTCGCCCGTCGACCTCATCTCGGGGCCTAGCTCCACGTTCGCTCCCGGGAAGCGCGACCACGGCATCACGGCCTCCTTCACCGCGAAGTAGCCCACCTCCCTATCCTCCGGCGGCAGGCCGAGGTCGCGGATCTTCTCGCCCGCCATGACGCGGGCGGCGCAGCGGGCGAGGCTCGCGCCGGACGCCTTGGACGAGAAGGGCACGGTCCTGCTGGCCCGGGGGTTGAGCTCGATCACGAACACCTGCTCGTCCTTGACGGCGTACTGCACGTTGAGCGGCCCGACAATCCCGACGGCGAGCGCGAGCTGCCGCGTGATCTGCCGCACGCGCGCCACGATGGCGTCGGAGAGCGAGAAGCACGGGTAGCAGCACGCGGAGTCGCCGGAGTGGATGCCGCACTCCTCGATGTGCTCCAGCACGGAGCCCACGTAGCACTCGTCGCCGTCCGCGAGCGCGTCCACGTCCAGCTCGATGGCGTCCTCCAGGAAGGCGTCCAGGTAGACGGGGTGGTCGGGCGACACGTGCGCCGCCGCGGACATGTACGTGGACAGGTCGTCGTCGCTGTACACGATGGCCATGCCGCGCCCGCCCAGCACGTAGCTCGGCCGCACGAGCAGCGGGAACCCAAGGCTGCGGGCGACGCTTCTGGCCTCGTCCACGGTCTGGGCCGTGGAGCTGGGCGGGTAGGCCACGCCCAGCCTGTCGAGCAGCCGGCTGAAGCGGTCGCGGTCCTCAGCCAGGTCGATGGCGTCCGGCTGGGTGCCCATGATGGGCACGCCCGCCGCCTTCAGCCTGTGGGCGAGGTTGATGGGCGTCTGCCCGCCAAGCGTCACGATCACGCCCTGCGGCCGCTCAACCTCCACCACGTTCATGACGTCCTCGAACGTGAGCGGCTCGAAGTACAGGCGGTCCGACGTGTCGTAGTCCGTCGAGACGGTCTCGGGGTTGCAGTTCACCATAACGGTCTCGAACCCGCGCTCGCGCAGCGCCGCGCTCGCATGCACGCAGCAGTAGTCGAACTCGATGCCCTGGCCAATGCGGTTGGGCCCGGCGGAAAGGATCATCACGCGCGGCCGCGCGCCCTCGGCGTGCTCGCCGGCGGGCACGGTGCCCAGGACGGGCGCGGCCTCGTACGTGAGGTAGTGGTAGTCCGTCCGCGCGGCAAACTCTCCCGCGCACGTGTCCACCGTCTTCACGACGGGACGCACGCCCTCCACCTCGCGCAGCGCGCGCACCACCTCGGCGCTGGTGCCCGTGAGCCACGCGATCTGCTCGTCGGAAAAGCCCATCTGCTTCGCGGCGAGCATCGTGGGCGCGTCGAGCCCCGCCAGCCCAAGCTCGCGTATGCGCCCGCCCGCGGCCACGATGTCGCGGACCCTCCCCAGGAACCACGCGTCGATGCCGCTCAGCGCGTGCACGCGCGCCACGTCCCAGCCGCGGCGCAGCGCCTCGGCCACGTGGAAGATGCGCCTTGGCGTGGGGGTTGAAACACGCTCCTCCAGGTCCTTCTCGCCCAGCGCGGAAAGGTCGTCCACGCCGTCCATGCCCAGGCCCCTGTGGCCCTGCTCCAGCGAGCGCAGCGCCTTCTGCAGCGCCTCCTCGAACGTGCGGCCGATCGCCATGACCTCGCCCACGCTCTTCATGCGCGTGGTGAGCGTCTCGCTCGTGCCCTTGAACTTCTCGAACGCGAAGCGCGGCACCTTCACCACGCAGTAGTCGATGGACGGCTCGAAGCACGCCGGCGTGGCGCGCGTGATGTCGTTCGTTATCTCGTCCAGCGTGTAGCCCACGGCGAGAAGGGCCGCGGCCTTGGCTATGGGGAACCCCGTCGCCTTCGAGGCAAGTGCCGAGCTCCTGCTCACGCGCGGGTTCATCTCGATCACGATCACGCGGCCGTCCGTGGGGTTCACGGCAAACTGCACGTTGGAGCCGCCGGTTGCCACGCCCACCTTCTCCAGGATCGCAAGCGAGTAGTCGCGCAGGCGCTGCAGCTCCGCGTCGGAGAGCGTCTGGGCGGGCGCGACGGTGATGGAGTCTCCCGTGTGCACGCCCATGGGGTCCAGGTTCTCGATGGAGCAGATCACGATGCCGTTGCCCTGGGCGTCGCGCATCACCTCCATCTCGATCTCCTTCCAGCCCGCGATGGAGCGCTCCACCAGCACCTCGTGCTCCGGGCTGAGCGAGAGCCCCTGCCCGGCGATGAGCTCGAGCTCGCCCTCGTCGTGCGCGACGCCGCCGCCGGCGCCTCCCAGCGTGAAGCTCGGGCGTATGACGACGGGGTATCCCAGGCGCGCCGCCACGGCGCGGGCGTCGTCCAGGCTGTGCGCGAAGCCGGAGTCCGCAACCTCCAGCCCCAGCTCGCCCATGGCCTTCGCAAACAGCTCGCGGTCCTCGCCCACGCGGATGGAGTCCAGGTCGCAGCCTATGACCTCCACGCCGCACTCGTCCAGCACGCCGGACTCCCCCAGCGCGATCGCGCAGTTCAGCGCCGTCTGGCCGCCCATGTTGGGCAGGATGGCGTCCGGCCGCTCCTTGCGGATGACCCTGCCCACGGCCTCCGCCGTGAGCGGCTCCACGTACGTGCGGTCCGCGGTCTCCGGGTCCGTCATGATGGTCGCCGGGTTCGAGTTCACCAGCACCACCTCGTAGCCCGCCTCGCGCAGTGCGCGGCACGCCTGGGTGCCAGAGTAGTCAAACTCGCAGGCCTGGCCAATCACGATGGGGCCGGAGCCTATTATCAGAATCTTGTGCAAGTCATCGCGCCTGGGCATCAGAAGCGCCTCCCCTCGCGCACGTCGATGTCAAGGCAGTCGGGATCGCCTGCCATGAGCCGTGCGAACGACGTGAACAGGTACGCGGAGTCATGCGGCCCCGGGCACGCCTCCGGGTGGTACTGCACCGAGAACGCGGGCACGTCCAGGAACTGCACGCCTTCCGGCGTTCCGTCATTCAGGTTCACGTGCGTCAGCCTCACGCGGCCAAAGCGCTCGTTCATGACCACGGGCGCCACGTGGCGCTCGCTCCATGCGCGCAGGTCGCGCTCGTGCTCCGCAAATCCGCCGGACTCCTCCGGCACGATCTTGCCCAGCGACTCGAACACCAGCCCGTAGTTGTGGTTCTGGGCCGTTATCTCCACCCTGCCGGTCAGCAGGTTCATCACGGGCTCGTTGCCGCCGTGGTGCCCAAACGGCAGCTTCTCGATCGTCGCGCCCGCCGCAAGGGCCATCAGCTGGTTGCCCAGGCAGATGCCAAACACCGGCACCTTCCCCATCAGCTCGCGCGCCGCCTGCGCGGTCGCCCCAACCTGGGTGGGGTCGCCCGGCCCGTTCGAGAAGAACACGCCATCCGGCGCCGCGCCGTCCTGCCCAAGCGCAAGCACGCGCCTGGCCGGCGTGTCCCACGGCACCACGACCGTCTCGCACCCCACGGCCGCGAGCCCGTTCGCGATGCCGCGCTTCTCTCCGCAGTCGTACGCCACCACGCGGAAGCGCCGCTCCCCCGCCGCGGGAACCACGTACTCCTGCTTGGTCGAAACGTCCGGCACATAGTTGTGGCTCGATATCCCGGGCGCCTGGCACACGCGCGCCACAAGGCTCTTGGGGTCCAGGTCCTCCGTCGATATCGCGGCGCGCATGGCGCCCGCCGAGCGAATGCGCAGCGTGAGCGCGCGCGTGTCCACGCCCTCGATCGCGACGACGCCGCTCTTGCGCAGCAGGTCCGGAAGGCTGCCCTCGCTCTGCCAGTTGCTGGGCTCGCGGCACATGTCGCGCACCACCAGGCCGGAAAGCGCAAGCCCGCCGGACTGCATGGCGGCGGCGCTCACGCCGTAGTTGCCAACCTGCGGATACGTGAGCGTCACGATCTGTCCCGCGTAGCTGGGATCGCTCACGATCTCCTGGTAGCCCGCCATCGAGGTGTTGAACACGATCTCGCCAAAGGCCTCGCCGCCGGCACCGGCGCTTCGGCCCCTGTACACCGTGCCGTCCTCGAGCGCCAGAAGCGCCTGGGCCTGCCGTTCCCTGCTCACAAGTGGGTTCATGCAACCATCCTCTCCGTGCCGCGCGCCAAAAAGGAGGGACCCCACCCCTTGGCGGAATCCCTAATCATCACCTTGACGCATGGTCATCCTTTACGGCATCTCCGTACCGTCCTTAAAGGTTGTTTCGCATTGTAGATGGTCTGATATGCGTTTTAGTATCTATTTGTGGTCCTGTTTATGATTCTGTTACAAAGCAGCCGAGAAAAGCGATGGGGCGGGACCGGACGCATGCCCGATCCCGCCTCTCTCATGTGCTCGCGTGCCCGGGTCGTCGAAGCCCCCCGGGCCGCCATGGGTTGTCCCGCTCTAGCAGATGCCCTGCGCCATCATCGCGTCCGCGACCTTGAGGAAGCCCGCGATGTTCGCGCCAAACACCAGGTCGCCCTCATGGCCGTACTCCTTGGCCGCACCGGACGCGGCTGCGTAGATGGAGTCCATGATGCCATGGAGCTTCTCGTCGACCTCGTCGAAGGTCCAGGAGAGGTGCTCGTGGTTCTGGGACATCTCGAGGCCGGACGTAGCGACGCCGCCGGCGTTCGCGGCCTTGCCGGGTGCGAAGAACACGCCGTTGGCCATCACGTACTCGGTAGCCTCGGTCGAGGTGGGCATGTTCGCGCCCTCGACGATGTACTTGCAGTCGCCCGCGACGAGCTTCTTCGCGTCGTCGAGCTCGAGCTCGTTCTGCGTGGCGCACGGCATGGCGATGTCGCACTTCTCGCCCCAGGGGCGCTCTCCCTCGTGATAGGTGGCGCCGGCCTTGCGCTCCGCGTACTCCTTGATGCGGCCTCGCTCGACCTGCTTGATCTGGCACAGCAGGTCGAAGTCGATGCCCTCGGGGTCGTACACGTAGCCGTTGGAGTCAGAGCAGGTCACGACCTTGCCGCCAAGCTGCTCCGCCTTCTGGATAGCGTACTGCGCAACGTTGCCGGAGCCAGAGACCACGATAGTCTTGCCGTCGATGGAGTCGCCCTTCTCCTTCAGCATGTCCAGGAGGAAGTAGACGGCGCCGTAGCCGGTGGCCTCGGGACGCGCAAGGGAGCCGCCGTAGGAGAGGCCCTTGCCCGTGAGGACGGACTGCCAGGAGTTGGTGAGGCGCTTGTACTGGCCAAACATGTAGCCGATCTCGCGGCCGCCCGTGCCGATGTCACCGGCGGGGACGTCGGTGTCCGGGCCGATGTGCTTGACGAGCTCGGTCATGAAGGACTGGCAGAAGCGCATGACCTCGTTGTCGGACTTGCCCTTGGGATCGAAGTCCGAGCCGCCCTTGGCGCCGCCCATGGGAAGGGTGGTGAGGGAGTTCTTGAAGACCTGCTCGAAGCCCAGGAACTTGAGGATGGAGAGGTTCACGCTGGGGTGCAGGCGCAGACCGCCCTTGTAGGGCCCGATCGCAGAGTTGAACTGGATGCGGTAGCCGCGGTTGACCTGGACCTTGCCAGAATCGTCGACCCAGGGCACGCGGAAGATCACGATGCGCTCGGGCTCGACCAGACGCTCGAGGAGACCGGCCTTCTCGTACTCGGGATGCCTGTCGAGGGCAGGCTGCAGGGTGGTCAGGACCTCCTTCGCTGCCTGGATGAACTCAGGCTGGTCAGAGTAGTGCTGTTCCAAATCGGCAATCACTCGCTCGGAATAGTTCATGTGCTAATCTCCTCTCCGTCTGCCAGGGGGCAGGCGACACTTACGAGACGTCGTAACCGGTGCAAAGTCAGGATAGTTATTTCACGGGTTCGAAATGGTTTCGCACGGTTTTGCGTAACAGAATGTACATGCGAGCGCAATTGCGGCCTGCGTGATAGCGATTCGACAACGCCGCACCCCGGCGGCCCATGCGCCTCATGCGCATGCCACATTGAAAGTTGCCTTCCAACGTAGTTGCAAGATGCATGGATTCACAGGCGAGAAGGACCCGGCCTTGCGAGAAGAGCCACGCCTTTCTCGCATCACATTCGGGAATGCCGATGGTCCAGGTTCCCCGGCGAAGACCGATGCGACGCATTCCAGAATGGACAATCACCCATCGGCTCGCTTGCGCACTTGCCACAAGCGCGGTCAACGCAAGCTTACTCGGCACACTTTTCCACTCTTTCTGAGCCTAGCGCCACTGGTTGCCTATCCTACGCGCCACTTGAACTCCCTGGGTTGAACAGCAGAACGAAAACGTATTGTCGCTCGACCTATGACGTTCTCGAGCAGACAGTCTCAATCCAAACGCGCAAGTTCCAACCTGAGCGCGCCCTCAACCTGGACGGATAACCAGAGGTCTCCGTACCTAGAAGGTCGCTCGCCTCTCACGACCGTCGCGAGTACGGCCCGCATGGAGTCGTAGTCCCTTGCCAAGCCGAATCACCATATCACTACGCCGTACGGAATGGTATCGCTCGCGAACCTGGCGTCGCCCAGCTCCCGTTTCAGGGCAATCTCGTCTATTGAGCGAATCTCGGAGTCCTCCGGTGTGCGTCCAAGTTTCACGTAGGCGCCCTGGACCGCCGAGATTGCGCGGTCCATAATAGCGCGTGTGACACCTGATCCGTCGTACATTGCGGGATTACCGTACTGCTAGTCGATGAGGTAGTGATTCCCCTCGTAGGGCACCTCAAAAACAATTGTTCCGCTGTAGAGCTTGCGCGTCCCCATCGTCTCATCCTTCCATAAGCTGCCTGATAGCAAATGCGAACAGCTTAGGGCCGCACTCCTTCAGTCCGGCTGGGTCTGCATATAGAGATCGTATACCTTGGAGGATTTCTCGTAGGCGCCTCCATATGAGACAGGACGAACCATTCAACAACGCCGAAATTGCACAAGAACAGCTCACCCATTTAAAGCCATCTCATTCCGTCGATTATGGTGCGAGTATCATGTCCATCGTCCATCTGTCCGCGGGCATCTCCACCGCCACACATTTGGCCGCAATCCTAACGCCCATCGAGTTTTCGATGTTTCCGGCCTAATCGCATGCGACAACGCCCTTGACAGCCTCCTACCAGATTGCCTCCTTGTCATCCTCTGACGCCCAGATGAATTCGACGTTATGACCGCTGTCTGATAGGCACTGCCACACCTCGCGCTGCACTGCGTTGTGGAAACCTGAGCTCCTGCCATCCGGCCGCAGTCGTGAGTGTCCGTCCCTGTTGTGGAACATCACAAGCTTCACGGGGTCGAGGGTCTGACCGTTGTGCTCCTCTATCCTGTCCACAATGTCGAGAACCCTATCGACCTCGGAGTCGTGTGTCTTCAACTCCGCGTCCATCCACTTCCAAGCGAACTCCGGCGGGTCGAACGGCTGCAACGGGCGCTCCCAGCGCTTAACCGTCGTGACGTTTATCTCCAGGTTGTTCGCGACCTCCATCTGTGTCCATCCGACGTACTCCCTGCACGCGCGGAAGTCTGCCCCAGTCGTGCCGTGGTTCAGAATGTCCATTGCTAAACCTCCAATGCCTTGATGATTCCGTCCGTGTCGAGCTTCTCGGGCATGTCCATGTCAGGCGTCTTGACGCAACTTTAACCGCACCTGGGCAGCGGCCCCACGTAGGCCGACATTCCCGTTCCAAGAACTAACCTTGTGCGTGACATATCATCGAGCCTGAGAACGACCTTGTACATCATGCTGTCGCGAATCTCATTCAGTATTTTCCGACGGATAGGAACCTGCGTGCACGGAATCATAAACGCCTTCGCCGCCCTCCCCATCATCCTGATGTTGCCCCAAAGCTCAGCATGCGCCTCTTGTGCCGTCTGTCACTCATGAGCTTGCCCATCTCGTCCACGACAACGTAGATAGGCATCCCCTCCGACTCCCAGACGTACTTCTGTTTTCATCTTGTCGAACCACACTATCTTCGTGCGGGTATACATGATGGCATTGTTGAAGTCTGCTGGCGAATCGGCGTATTTAAGAACATCCACGTTATCCGCAGACGCGCAGTTCCATAGCCCCATGCGCGTGTAGTCGAGCAGAGCGGACTATGTGACACGTCGCTAAAATCATTCGTCTAGTCATAACACTCTCGAAATGCGGCATTCCAACCCCCAGTGCCAATAAGCGTGTTGAATTGCACGTCATGGCGAAAATGCACCGCCGTTCAACTTAGTCGCCCCTTTGAACCTAGCCCTGTCCATGATGTCCGACGGCACACCCTTGCACTGAATGGCCGTCGAGTTCGTCATTGAGGGGGGACCGCTCCTAAACGTCTGGCGGCGTCACGGCATCGAGCTGCATGCTCCTCCATCTCGGACCAACGTGGCTCCTCCATGTCGAGTCGAACTGCTTCCTCACGTTCGCGCTCATCTGGCCAGAATCACAACGTCTGTCGGTCCACGGCACCCACCATAGGTCGTGCACCCGACCGACTGCAACCGAGCCAAGCTCCTCCGAGCGCTCGACGTGGAGCAGGGCGAGCCTGTCGTACACCCGTCTAGGGGATGCCGTACACGCGGCAGTACGTTCCGTCAGAGCCCTTGCCCCAGTACCTAATCCTCGAGCCGAGCGTACCGCTGCCCCACGATGTCCTCTTTCCAGCCATGGCTATCTGTACCATCGCGCGCCGCGGATGCTGCAGTCCATCTCGGCGCGGTTCTTCTTGCCAGTCATCGTGCCGACGCCGGCGTCAATGGTGGTACCGACGGGGTTTACCATCGAGCCCATTGTTCCGCTGACAACGGCCCTCCCTACCGACACCTTCTTGCCGGAGCCGAGGACCGTGGTTTCACGCGAGCCGCACTTGGGGCATATGGTCGGGTTGTGCCTGTTCTGGACCTTTGCAGACTTCCCGGCGTACTTGTTCGGCGTGTATTGGAAGCTGTTCATATGTGCGAGATACGCCTCGCACTCATAGGATGACGTTGTTGTCGCTTGTCTCTCATGTGCCTCCTCGGCCTTTTTCCGCTCGGCCTCCTTTGCCTCACGGACTGCCCTGCGCTCCGCGTCCCTCTCGTCGGAGATGCGCCTCTCTATCGAATCCCTCTCTACTATTGCGTCTGCGTGCTTGTAGAACATCTTCCTGTCATTTTCGGTTGGAGAGCAGCTAAGGCGCTTGCTCGCGCGCCTCTCGTACCTCCTGTCGCCGAATGGTTCCGTCAATAGTCTTTCGCACTTTCGTCAGCCAGGGTCCCGTCCCAGTCGCC
>ERZ507035.594-NODE-594-length-15792-cov-5.260723_pt1 | contig 15792 bp, 13 predicted proteins | sample MGYA00512873_ERZ507035 | MGnify/ENA metagenome assembly ERZ507035
AATTTCGCAGGAGATAAACCTGGAAAGGGTTTCTTCCACCACGTCATAAATGGAAAGGAAAGAAATACGGCCGGCGATGAAGGCGCGGATGGCTTCTTCATTGGCTGCGTTGAAGGCAGTGCCTGCGGTGCCTCCTTGTTTCCCGGCTTCATAGGCCATTTTCAGGGAGCGGAAAACTTCCAAGTCCGGCTTTTCAATAATAATGGAGGCGATGTCCCGCCAGTTGACGTACTGCCTCGAAGGGGAAGGCAGTCTTTCCGGATAGGTCAGGGCGAACTGGATAGGCAGACGCATGTCGGGATTTCCTATCTGGGCCATAATGGATCCGTCATCGTATTCTACCATGGAATGGATCAGGCTCTGGGGCTGGACGATCACTTCAATATCATCGTAGTCCACGTTGAAGAGCCAGTGGGCTTCGATGACTTCCAGGCCCTTGTTGAACATAGTGGCCGAATCCAGGGTCACTTTCATGCCCATGTTCCAGGTAGGATGCTTCATAGCATCGGCCAGAGTCACCTTTTTCAGTTCTTCCCTTGTTTTCCCCCGGAAGGGACCGCCGGAGGCGGTGAGGAGAAGTTTGTGGATATGCTTTCTGTCCTGTCCCAGCATGCACTGGAAAATGGCGCTGTGTTCGCTGTCCACGGGACGGATGAGAACATGGTGCTTTCTTGCTTCCGCCAGCACCAGGCTTCCGCCGGCCACCAGGGTTTCCTTATTGGCCAGGGCCAGTTCCTTTTCTGCTCCAATGGCAGCCAGGGTGGGGGCCAGTCCTGCAATGCCCACCACTGCCACCAGCACCAGATCCACATCGTCCCGAAGAGCGGCTTCAGTGAGGCCCTCCTGCCCGATGATCACTTCGGCCGGTCCTGTATAGAGAGATTTGAATTTTCTGCCCGCTTCCTCGTCACTGACTACTACAGCGGCAGGATGAAATTCTTCTGCCTGCCGGAGGAGCTTTTCCACGCTTTTATTAGCGCAGAGCACCTGAGCATGGAAAAGGTCCGGATGAGAGCGGATCACGTCCAGCGTCTGGGTGCCGATGGAACCGGTAGAACCTAATACTGCAATTTCCTTCATAGAAACTCCTTTCACCTAAGCAGGGCCAGCACCGCCGCCAGGGACGGCGCTACAAAAAGCAGACTGTCGAAACGATCCATCATGCCGCCGTGGCCTGGAAGAATGTTTCCGGAATCCTTAATATCACAGGCCCGCTTGATGTAGGACTCAAAGAGGTCCCCCACCGGCGCCATAACGGCCGCCATGAGGGAGAGGAAGAAAGCATGGGTCATGTCGTAGGAAAAACCATAGGCAATGGCCATGCCCAGCACTACGCAGCCCAGAACACCGCCGATCAGTCCTTCCACTGTCTTATTGGGGCTGATATGGGGCGCCATTTTGTGTTTCCCAAAGCTCTTCCCTGCCAGGTAGGCGAAGGAATCGCTGGCCCAGGTGCACACCAGGGCAAAGAGGATGAGAAAAATCCCCGGATCCCCGTTCACTGCCCCTGCGGGAAGCAGCTCGCGGCTGCCCCGGAGAAGGGCCAGGGTGCCGAACCCCAGGCCGAAATAAAGGCTCCCGAAGGAAGTGTACACCAGATTTGTCATTTCTTCCTTCTTAATGGAAAGAATGAGGAAGAGGAGAAGACAGAAGGAAAGGAAAATCACCGCTGTAAAGACCTTCACGGAATAGAAGCCGGCAGACAGCACCACCGCCCCTATGGCAATGGCCGCAGGAATGCGGTAGATGCGGATGGAAAGCTGCTTCAGCATACGGTCGTACTCCGCCAAGGCTATGAGGGAAACAAGGAATACAGCCCCCGTCAGGAACCAGCCGCCCAGCCACACCAGGCAGAGCACGGCGATAATTCCCACAATGGCAGTCAAAACACGAACTTTCATAATACCTCCTAGTGATCCTTTTCCGTGAGGCCGCCGAACCGGCGGTCCCTTCCGGTGTACCAGTCCACAGCCTTTTCAAGCTCTTCTTTTGTGAAATCGGGCCACAGCACGGGAGTGAAATAGAGCTCGCTGTAGGAAGCCTGCCAGAGAAGGAAATTGGAAATACGGGACTCCCCGCCTGTACGGATGAGAAGATCCACATCCATAGCATCGGAGGGATAGAGATGGGCTTTCACCGTATCTTCAGAAATAGTAGAAGGATCAATCTCTCCCCTCTCTACTTTTTCGGCTATTTCACGCATAGCATGGACAATTTCCATACGGCCGCCGTAATTGATGGCCACATTGAGCACCATGCCGTTATTTCGGGCCGTGTCCCGCTCGCACTCTGCAATGCCCTTCCGAAGGCCCTCGGAAAGGACGGACGTATCGCCCACAATGTGGACCTGCACATTGTCCTCCACCAGCTCTTTCAACTGGGAAATCAGATAATTTTTAAAAAGCTTCATCAGGAAGCGTACTTCCAGAGACGGTCTTTTCCAGTTCTCCGTAGAGAAGGCGTAGAGAGTGAGCACCTTGATCCCCATATGTCCGGCAGCCCGTACAATGGTCTTCACATTGGCGGCACCTACCTGGTGCCCGTAAGTTCTCTCCCGGCCTCTCTCTCTGGCCCACCGGCCATTGCCATCCAGAATGATGGCCACATGTTCAGGAAATGCCTTTTTATCAGACATATATCATTCCTCGTTTCAGGATACAAAGATTTAATTGCAAGGTTCTTAAGATGGATGGGCCTTCGGCCCAAGGGTTCTTAAGTTTGACGGCCTTTCAGGCCGAGGGTTGCGGATTGCCCGCAGGGCGATGCTTATGAAGTCAGCGTTACGGGATTTACTTTCGGTGTCATAGGGCTTGATTGGCATTCTGCTGGTTGGCTCGCTGCGCTCGCCCCCCTATCCGGCTGCGCCGGACTTCCCCCGCAGTTCGGTCGGTCAATCGAAAGGAAGGCCCTTTTATGGGCAGGCTAAGGGCCTACTTTGACCGACTTGCACATCCTATGCAGGATGTGCACAGGGGCAGAATAAAGCTAACGCATAGCGAAGAATAAAGTCCCCCCCGCCGGGGGGAAGGTGGTGGCGCTAGCCACCAAAAGGGGTGCATTTCCGACGCCCGCAAGGCGGTTGTATGGCTTTCACAGCCCACCGGGTCACTACCGCGGTTTTATACAAACTGGCGCCATCTATTTAAGGCGCCTGCCGCAGCCCTCATAGCCGCAGGCCCCTCTAGGAATACGGGAAAGCATGCCCCGATCCCGGCCGCCCCAGCTGCCAGTCCCATTCTGCCGGGAGATTTTTCCACTCCTCCTTCGCATCGGTAGAAATGACGACATGCGGGCACCTCAACCCCGATCCTGGCCGCCACCAGCTCACAGGCTAAAACAAGTTACATCATAAGAGGGCGCCTTTTATGATGTAAAGGCGCCCAATTATAACCCTTTCGGGGAAAATCTTCTCAGCCCTGCCCGTGAAGGGGTCTCAAACGGACATGATTTCTTTGATTTTTCTTTCGGTCACTGCTTCTACTTCTTTAATCTTCTTGTCAGTGAGCTTCTGAATTTTGTCTTCCGTATCTTTGATGATGTCCTTGGACACGTCGCTGTTCTTTTCTTCTTTTTTGAGGAATACGTTGCCGTCGCGGCGGATGTTGCGGACTGCGACTTTGGCTTCTTCCGATTTCTTATTGACCACTTTTACCAGTTCTTTACGTCTTTCTTCTGTGAGCTGGGGAATGGCCATGCGGATAAGGTTTCCATCGTTCATGGGAACCAGGCCCAGGTCGGACTGGAGGATGGCTTTTTCAATTTCTTTCAACAGAGATTTATCCCAGGGCTGCACTACCAGCATCCTGGCTTCCGGTACGGTAACGGAGGCTACCTGGGTCACCGGGGTGCGGCTGCCGTAATATTCTACGAAAATTCGGTCCAGCAGGCTGGCATTGGCCTGGCCTGTACGGATGGAGGTAAATTCGCTCTTCAGGGCGTTGATGGACTTGTCCATTTTTTCGGATAAGGTTTTCAGTTCGTCTTCGTACATAATTATTTCCTTTCAATGAGGGTGCCCAAGGTTTCGCCTTTGCACGCTTTGACAATATTTCCGGGAACGTCGATATTAAAGACAACAATAGGAATATTATTATTCATGCACAGTGTAATGGCCGTGTTATCCATGACAGCCAGCTGTTTCTGCAGTACATCGTTGTAGGTGAGGTGCGTAAACATTTTGGCTTCCGGATGGTACTTGGGATCTGCATCGTATACGCCGTCGGTCTGTTTCTTTGCCATGAGCATAACGTCTGCTTCGATTTCGGCACTGCGCAGAGCCGCGGTGGTATCGGTGGTGAAATAGGGATTGCCGGTGCCGGCGCCGAAGATGACTACCCTTCCCTTTTCCAGATGGCGAATGGCACGGCGGCGGATATAGGGTTCCGCAATCTGCCGCATTTCAATGGCGGTCTGCACGCGGGTGGATACGCCCAGTTTTTCCAGCGCATCCTGCAGAGCCACGGAGTTGATAACTGTAGCCAGCATGCCCATGTAGTCGGCGGATGCACGGTCCATGCCGCCCTGGCTGCCTTTCAGGCCTCTCCAGATGTTGCCGCCGCCTACGACTACAGCCACTTCTACGCCCGATTCGCAGGCTTCCTTGATTTCCCGGGCCAGCCTGTAAACCACTTCCGGATCAATGCCGAATCCCTTGTCGTTGGCCAGCGCTTCACCGGACAATTTCAGCATAACTCTTTTGTAATGTTTCGTTTCAGCTTCCATGGTACACCCCCAGAAATAACATAAAAGTTCTCTATTTATTATATAGTAATTTTCTCCCATTTACAAAATAAGAGAACACTAAAAAGTGTCCTCTTATAATTGTTAGGATTACTGATTCAGCTGTTTTGCAACTTCTGCTGCCAGGTCGTCCTGCTTCTTTTCGATGCCTTCACCAAGCTGGTAACGGGCGAAACGAAGAACTTCCGCATTCTTGGATTTCAGAAGTTTGGCAATGGTCAGATCGCCGTCTTTGATGAATTCCTGGTCTACGAGGCATACTTCCTTGTAGTACTTGTTGATTCTGCCAAGAACCATCTTTTCGATGATTTTTTCCGGTTTTCCTTCGTTTCTTGCTTCCACAGCAAGAACTTCTTTTTCGTGTTCGATTTCAGCCTGGGGAACTTCGCTGCGGTCCAGGTAGGAAGGATTAGCAGCAGCAACCTGCATGGCAATGTCCTTGCCCAGTTCGTCGTCTCCGCCTTTCAGTTCTACCAGGACACCGATCTTGCCGCCGCCATGGATATAGCTGTACACTTTGCCTTCAGCGCTTTCATAGCGGACAAAGCGACGAACGGAAATGTTTTCGCCGATCTTGGCAACCGCTTCGGTTACGGTGTCTTTCACGGACTTGCCGTTCATGTCGGATGCCAGGAGAGCATCCACATCAGCCGGATTTACGGCGATAATCTGCTGTGCAATGGAGTGAGCCAGTGCCTTGAAATCATCATTGCTTCCTACGAAATCGGTTTCGCAGTTGACTTCAACGATGGTACCGGTTTTGCCATCTTCGGAGATAGCGGAAACTACAGCACCTTCAGCAGCTACGCGGCTTGCCTTCTTCGCAGCCTGGGACAGTCCCTTTTCACGGAGAATGTCTACAGCCTTTTCTACATCGCCATCAGCTTCAACCAGTGCTTTCTTGCAGTCCATCATGCCTGCACCGGTTTTAGTACGCAGATCCTTTACCATACTAGCTGTGATTTTCATCTTATGACCTCCATCATAAAATTCAAGGTGTTTGTCTGATTCTTGGGCCGAAGCCCCGGGGCTTTAAGGAAGCCCCTGCCTTACAGTTTAAGATTATTCCTTATCTTCAGCCGGAGCTTCAGCAGTTTCTTCTGCGTTTTCAGCAGCTTCACCTGCTTCTTCAGCAGCAGCGGCTTCTTCCTGCTGGCCCTGACGGCCTTCGAGAACAGCGTCAGCCATCTTGCTGGTGAGCAGTCTTACAGCGCGGATAGCGTCATCGTTGGCAGGAATCGGATAATCAATGACATCGGGATCGCAGTTGGTATCAACGGTAGCAACAACGGGGATGTGGAGCTTGTGAGCTTCGGAAACAGCGATTTCTTCTTTCTTGGAATCGATGATGAAAATAGCTCCCGGCAGTCTCTTCATGTCTTTGATGCCGCCCAGGTTCTTTTCCAGCTTTTCCAGTTCTCTCTTCATAAGGATAACTTCCTTCTTCGGATACTGGTCAGTGGTGCCTTCTTCAAACATCTTTTCCAGTTCTTTCAGACGGTTGATACGGGTCTGGATGGTGCGGAAATTGGTGAGCATGCCGCCGAGCCAGCGTTCGTTGACATAGAACTGATTGCAGCGGGTAGCTTCTTCCTTCACGGAATTCTGAGCCTGCTTCTTGGTACCTACGAAGAGAATGGGTTCGCCTTTAGCTGCTACATCACGGATGAAAGCATATGCTTCTTCTACTTTCTTCACGGTCTTCTGCAGATCGATGATGTAGATACCGTTGCGTTCGGTGAAAATGAACCGAGCCATCTTCGGGTTCCAGCGACGGGTCTGATGACCAAAATGAACGCCTGCTTCTAACAACTGTTTCATGGATACAACTGACATAATAAAAACCTCCTGTTAATAACCTCTGCCCGCTTCTTCTCCCGTAACCACCCTGTCAGAGGGCACAGATACGAAATCCACGGACATGTGTACTTGTACTCAAGCTTTTCTATTTTATCAAAAAGAAAGGACACTTGCAAGGGGAAAATTTAACCCGCCTTTCGGCGGGTCAGAGATGTCTGTCAATGTTTGTATATTGAGAGAATCTGGAGGTACCGCCCTTTGGACGAGTTCTCCCTATGGAAGCGCTGATTAAATCATTGTTTGCTTTTATTCTTGAATTTTTATGCAATGTGAGGAATGGGCTGACGCGAATAGCGAGCTATTTAAGGAAGCCCATGACGAAACAGTGCATAAAAATTCTTATAAAAGAAAACTCTATGAATTAATCGGTGCTTCCTTAAAGAAGCGGCTTTTACAAAAAATGCCGCCTCCCGGAAGAGCTGACTCTATGAACGAATCAGCATGTATCTGATCATATTGTAGCACAATCCGTACAGTATCACATCATCTGTAAATCCTTATAGGCAGGAGGTCTTACCCACTGCCCCTCTCTATCCATAAGCCCCCAGAGTCCCCGATGCTTCACCGGTGCCAGGCCGTGCCGGAAAGGACGCACCGCCTCTCCTTCCTGCAGGGTGAAAAGGGTCTGCCCCTTAAGGTCTACCGCCTGGATATCCTTTCCCTTTTCCAGCCAGGCCATACCCTCTTCCGAATAGGGCAGCATGACAGCACCAGAGGGAATTTCCCTCACAACTGTACCATCTGCCGCAGCCAGCACCGTTTTTCCCGCCTTTTCGTAAATCATGCGGTTTTCTCCAAGAAATGCGATCCGGTCATAGAGGAAATCCATGATCTGCCGGCCGTCTTCCAGACGAAAGGCACCCATCTTTCCGCTCGCCCTGTCCTTCAGTGTCACAAGGCCTTCCTTCTCATAGAGCATGCCGCCGGACAGATCATAGCGTCCCGGCGGGATAATATATTCACCCTGCCGATTCACAAAGCCCAGAAGCCCCTTATTTTTTACGAAGGTCCCCCAGTCCGTCATGGGATACACTTCATCCGCCCGGCTGTCCACAAGGATACGGCCATGGCTGTCCATGTATCCCCGTTTCACGCCGTCGTAGGAAAGGGGCAGCATGTCATCACTGCCGCCGCTGCCGCCAAGGCCCCCCAGCACGGCACCAGCCACTACGCCCCAGTTGAAACGGTTCACCTTCCGCCGGTATTCCGCAAGCCCCTTCCTATAGGGACCGACACTGTCAAAATCAGCAGTGAAGAGAACCTTCCCCGTCTCATCAATGCCGCCTTTCCGTCCATTGGAAAACTCCACCAGTGCTATGCCCTCGCTGAAAGGAGCCAGCACCTGCCGGTACAGGGGCGCAGTCACCCTTTTCCCGGCCCTGTCCGAAATGCCGTATTTCCCCTTTTCTCTATAAAAAGAAGGTCCTTCCTCCATGGGCGGCACCGCCGGTTTGCCGTCAGCTGTGATATAGGAAGAGCCCTTCTTTCCCTTCACCAGGAAAAGGCCCTCTCCCTCATAGCGGATGGAACTGTACGCCGGCGGCACCAGTTCCTCCCCCTGTCTGCCCAGGAGACCCCAGCCCTTCTCTCCCTTGAAGGCTGCCGATACGCCGTAGTCCCAGGCATCTCCGCCCTCCCTCTGGACGAAAGCCCCGGGGAGCTTATTCTTTGCCAGATAGGGATACACCATGCCGCCTGCCGACGGCGCAGAAGGCAGGTCCACTGAAATATCGGAATGGGTGGTGGTTTTGGAAGAAGATTTCCTCTCCTCCACCCGGCTTTCCTCCCTGGTCACCGATGACCCTTCCCGATGAATATGGGTATACAAAAAAGCCGGTTCCTCACCCCATGCAGGGGACCATGCAGCCGGCAAAAGCAGGAGGGATGTGATAAGCAGAATCTTTCCGGTTCTGTAGTTCATAGAGCGTCCTTTCATTTAAACGAATAAATTCGATATTGTGATTTCATTATACTAAAATTCCTTTTTCCTGTAAATACCGACATCCTCTTCCTGTGATACAATAAAGAAAAAGAAACCATTTTCCAAAGGAGGCCGCCATGGACATTACAGAAGAAATAACCAAAATGAACCTGTACAAAACCTTTGAACCCTATATCGACCCTTCCGTTTCCATGAAAGACAGAATGGCCGGAAACATCCGCCTTGCCGAAAAGGCTCCGGAAGACGCACGCCAAGCCCTTGCCAAATGGAAGGCCATGAAATTGAAGCAGCGCCTTTTCTGACAGGAATCCCCTGCCTTTATAAAGGAGGAAACTATGGACGCCACCTTAGACAGCGAAGATATTGCCCTGCTGAACCAGCTCTCAGACAAGCAGAAAGACTATGCCCTCACCCTCTACACCGCCCGGGAAAAGAAAAAATCCACCGCTTACATTCTGTGGATCCTTTTCGGCGTGTACTACTTCTATCTGGGCCACCCCTTCAAAAACATCCTTCTCTGGCTCCTCTGCTTCTGTTTCATCGGAGAAATCTGGTGGATCGTGGACCTCTTCCGCATGTCCGGCATGGTGAAGCGGAAAAATAAGGAAATCCTGCTGGAGTGCATTAAAGAAGCGGTGCAGCTCTACCCGGCCCCGCCTTCCCCCTCTACCTATTAAATAAAAACCAATTAAATAAAAACCACGAAAAAAGCCGCCCGGGAAATGCTGACAAGCACTTCCCGGCGGCTTTTTCCGGTCAATCACGATGTCTATGGGTATTATAACACGTCTGAGTGAACCAGCCCACTGCCAAACTCACTCATCATTCGACATATGGGTCTTATCAAAAATCAAAAAGCAGATGGAAATGACCATAGCTACCACCGTAGCCAGACCCATGCCCTTCAGCTGTACCGGGCCCACCACGATGGTGGCGCCGGAGAGGCCGGAAATCATGGTCACTGCTGTTAAAATCAGATTTCTGGATTTCGTGTAATCCACTTTCTTTTCAATGAGCATGCGGATACCGGAAGCAGCAATGAAGCCGAAGAGAAGAATGCACACGCCCCCCATGACAGGAGTAGGGATGGCATGGATCAGAGCCGCAATCTTTCCGATAAAGGAGAAAATAATGGCAAACACCGCAGCCCCTGCAATGACCCAGGTGCTGTACACGCCGGTCATGGCCATGACGCCCATGTTTTCACCGTACGTGGTATTCGGCGTGGAACCGACGAAGCCGGAAATAATATTGGACAGGCCGTCGGCAAAGAGAGACCGGTGAAGGCCGGGATCCTTGATCAGATTTCTTCCCACAATATCACTGGTCACAAAGAGATGGCCCAGATGCTCTGCGAAAACCACGAATACCGCCGGCAGAATCATCATAATGGCGGACAGATTGAAATGGGGAGCATAGAAAGTGGGGAATGCCACCCAGGGCATTTCCTCCACATGGTGGAAATCCACCACCCCCAGAATCACGGAGAGAATATAGCCTGCAATGACGCCCACCAGGATAGGGATAATGGAAATGAACCCCCGTCCCAGCACCGTAGCCAGAATGGTAACCACCAGAGTAAACATGGAAATCGTGATGGCCGTGGCCGAAGACATGCCCTGAGGCTCACCGATAAAGCCGGACATGGTCATAGCCAGCGGCGCCAGCTCCAGCCCGATAATAGCCACAATGGCACCCATGGCAGCCGGTGGGAACAGCACATCAATCCAGTGCACCCCGGCCTTCTTCACCAGGAACGAGAGGAAAATAAAGCAGAGACCGAAGGCAATGAACCCGCCCTGGGCATCGGCATAAGACATGCCTGCCGTAGACGTCACCGCCAGCACCGGCGAAATAAAGGCAAACGAAGACCCCAGGTACGCCGGAAGTTTCCATTTGCAGATGGCCAGGTACAAAAGAGTGCCTATGCCGTTCATAAAAAGACAGGTGGCAGGATCCACATTCAGCAGAAAAGGCACCAGCACCGTAGAGCCGAACATGGCAAACAAATGCTGCAGGCTCAGGGGAATGGTGGGCAGAATCGGAAGCCGTTCCTCCACCTCAATAATGCGTTTACTCATTTTTACATTCCTCCCGGGAAAAAAGACTCAGAAAAAAGGAAGGCTTCCGAAACTTCCGAAGACCCTCCTTCCTGAATCACTGTAAAATTTTCATCCTTACCATTTTATTCTTTTTGAAATGGAAATGCAAGGGGCTATGGGGCCGCTTTGCGGGCCTTGGACACACCTTCGGTGTGAGGGTTGACGGGCCTTTGGCCCGAGGGTTCTTAAGGTTCTTAAGTTTGACGGCCTTTCAGGCCGAGGGTGGTGGTGGCGGCTGACGCCGCAGGTTGTGTAGAAGGGTTGTGAAGAGAAAGGTTCTTAGGATGGACCGGCCTCGCAGCCAGAGGGTTCTTAAGTTTGACGGGGCTTTTGGCCCCGAGGGTGGTGGTATCGCCCTATCGGGCGATGAGTATAAAGTCGACGTTACGGGATTGGCTTTCTGTATCACATGGCATGATAAGCATTCTGTGATTGGCCCACTGCGTTCGCCTTCCCCTTTCCCGCTGCGCGGGACTTCCACCTAAAGGTGAAACGACTCACTATGATTTGTGCGTCGCTGGCGCTCCTTCAAATCATGTTCGCTGTGCATCCACGGGAAAGCGTGTCACACGATTCTCAGGTCGCTTTGCTTCCTTACGAATCGTGTTCCCTTGCCACCCCTATGCAGGGGGCAGAATAAAACACCGCGAGACAATCTTCTCATAAATCCTCCGCTCGAGATGACGATGGTGGCGAGCGTCCCTCTCGTCATTTCGACCGAAGCGAAGCGGAGTGGAGAAATCTCCCCCTCTGATGGTACGGGCGGCATTACGTTGGGAGATCTCTCGACTCAGAGTTTCATCGAAGCGGTTCCCCTCTAACACCCATACCGGCGCATCCCCCCGCTCGAGATGACGATATTGGCGAGCGCCCCTCTCGTCATTTCGACCGAAGCGAAGCGGAGTGGAGAAATCTCACTCCACCATGGTACAGGAAGCATTGGGGTGGGAGATCTCTCGACTCAGAGTTTCATCGAAGCGGTTTCCCTCTAACACCCATACCGGCGCATCCCCCCGCTCGAGATGACGATATTGGCGGGCACCCCTATCGTCATTTCGACCGTAGCGGAGCGGAGTGGAGAAATCTCACGCCTCAATGGGCAAAAAAGGAGCTCGGCTTTCGCCGCTGGTTGTTTAGAAGGGCTGCATTGCCTTCGCTCTGGGGCAGGGAGGCAGACCAGAGCGCCCGATGAGTCAGCCAATGCATCCAAAGCCTCTTCCCACAGGGGGTATAATAGGTAATATATTAATTATGTACAAGAATTGAGGTATCCCTATGAATACAAAAGAAACCATTGATGCGATCCTTTCTGAAACGGGAAAGGCGGTGCTGGGCAAGGATGAAGTGCTCCGCCGGATACTGACTGCCATTCTGGCCGGCGGCCACATTCTGATTGACGACATTCCCGGCGTAGGGAAGACCACCATTGCTGTGGCTTTCACCCATGTACTGGGTCTGGACTACAAGCGCATGCAGTTTACGCCGGATGTACTGCCATCGGATATTACAGGCTTTTCCATGTACGATAAAAATTCCGGCACCTTCCGGTACATGCCGGGCAGCGCCATGACCAATTTCTTCCTGGCCGATGAAATCAACCGAGCTTCTCCGAAGACTCAGTCCGCTCTTCTGGAAGTCATGCAGGAAGGCCGGCTTTCGGTGGACGGGAAGACCTATGCCGTGCCCCAGCCTTTTATTGTCATGGCCACCCAGAACCCCTTCGGTTCCTCCGGCACCCAGGAGCTGCCGGAATCTCAGACGGACCGTTTCATGATCCGCATTACCGTAGGGTATCCGGAAAGGGAAGATGAAATCCGCATTCTCTCCGGTGAAAAGAAGAATCCCGCCGAAGGTCTTTCTTCTGTCATCACCCCTGAAGGGCTCCTGGCCCTCCGGCAGGAGGTATCCCGCATTCATGTGGAGGAAAGCCTTTACGGCTACATGGTAGATATTGCCAGGGCCACCAGAAATCATCCGGACATCCGCCTTGGCGTATCGCCCAGAGGCACCATGGCCCTTTCTGCCATGACCCGGGCCCATGCCCTCATGGAAGGACGGTCCTATGCTACTCCCGATGATGTGGCCGCCGTGGCTCCCTATACTCTGGGCCACCGCATATCTCTTTCCGGCGATGCCCGGTATGCAGGGAAGACGGCGGAATCGGTTCTTTCCTCCCTTCTTTCCTCCCTGCCCCTGCCATCGCTGAAGGAGGAGTAAATGGGCCGTTTTTACTATGTATTTCTTCTTCTCATCTCCTTTTTCCTCATGGTGATTTATGACCTCTATGACTCCTTCCTGCTCTCAGTCATGCTTCTTCTATCACCTTTCTGCCTTTACTTTTTCAGCAAAAAGGCAGGGCGCAGCGTTTCCTTTGCCTGTGAGGCTCCCAGCCGCGTAGAACGGGGAAAAGAGGCAGAAATTGCCATTTCCCTGAAAAGTCCTTTCCTTCCTTTCCTGTCTTCTCCGGAAGTACGTCTTTCCGGCTCCCCCTATGAGGCCTATGAGGAAGAAAAGGAAGGGCTTGTCTTTTATTTCACCCGGTCCATGGTCCACTGCGGCCGCCTTTCTCTGGGAAAAATCACCTTTTCCTGGAAAGACCCCTTCGGCCTTTTCCATTTCCAAAGAGAGCTCCCGGCGTCTCCCATCCTGGTGTATCCAAAGCAGGTGGGCACCTTCCATGATGCCCTGGCCGCCCTGCGCCGCATAGCCGGCAGCGAGGAGGTAGAATATTTCGGTGCCACGGAATACAAGCCCGGAGACAATCCCCATCTCATCAACTGGAAGGTCACTGCCCGGAAGGATGATGTATATGTGCGGGATTCCTATCCCGCCGGCAGTGATAGAATCGTTCTGGCCGCCGACTATGAGGAGGATGAGGTGCTTCGGGATACGGTAGGGGATGCCCTCTATTCCGCCGGCCTTGCCCTGCTGTCTGCCCGCATTCCTTTCCGCTTCGTCTTTGCCGCCCCAAAGGGGACTGCGTCCCACACCATCCGCACCAGAGAGGAATGGATGGATGCCCTGTCCGGCTTCCTCCGGGCAGGACGGACCGGCGCCCTCATGGGCTCCGGCCTTTCTCCCTATATTCCCATCTGCTATATCACAGGAAATCTGAATCCCCCCATTCCGCCGGAACTCTTTCCTGCCATCTGGTGCGCCAAAGAGGGGGCCGAGAGGGCTGCCCTGTCGGGACGCCATGAAATTTATAAAGCGCTGGGAGGAGATGCATGATGAAAAACGTTTCCTTTTTTGCCGCCCTTGTCACCGCTTCCGGTGCTGCCGGAACGGTTTCCCTCTTCTTTTCCTATGCCCGGGGGGACACCTTCCTATTTGCCATGGCTGCCTTTGTTCTGGTACTGGCCGGGAGTTTCCTTCTTGCCGTCCTGCCGGAAAAGAAACGGTTCCCGCTGACGACCCTTCTCTTTGCCTGTCTGGCAGCCGTGCTCATCCTTTTCCATTCCACTTTGAAAGACAGCTTCACCGCCTTTTCCGTTCCCCTCTTCACCACCCTGAAGGAGCCCTATGATGTGGACCTGGCACTTCCCCACCTGCCCGAGGGAGCATCTCCTCTGGCGGCGGAAGTGTATATGGTTCTCTTCCTTTCCTGGTTTTTCCTCAGCGCCTTCCTTTCCAAAACCGGCGCTGTCTTATCTTCCCTTCTTTCCCTCGCCATTCTGCTTCTGGGATTCTACTTCGGCATCAATCCGCCGCCCCTTGCTCTGGCCCTCGCCGGGGCCTTCATGATTTCCCTGCCTGCCCGGCTGAAGGGAAACGACCTTACCCATCCGGAAATCCCCGCATTCCTGGCGGCTCTTCTCATGGGCCTTGTCCTTTCCTTTGTAATTCCGGAGAGCCGCTATGAACAGCCCGCCCTCTTTTCCAAACTCCAGGAAGAAATCGTATCCTTCGTGGACCCCTACGATCCCATCTTCCATGCCGGTAATGCCTACACCGGCATGATGAAGGGCAGCGCCGGAAGGCAGAAGCTGGGCAATGTGAAAGGCATCCGCTACTCCGGCCGCATCATTGCGGATATCGAAGCGGCAGACCAGCCGCACCGCCTTTACCTTCGCAGCTGGACCGGCGGAGACTACGGCAGCAATCAGTGGAAAGACCTGCCCGATGGCCGGTATGAAAACGTTGCGCATTTATTTGAAAAGAATCAGGGCGAATGGTACGACCAGGGGGCCTGGCTCATGGAAGTCATTGCCCGAAGCCCTGCCCTTTCCCAGAGCCTTTCCAACTACATGAAAGATGACGAATCGGTGGAAGGCCTGAAAAAGGATTTCAACGTAGACGCCGTGTATGAAAAGACGCCTTTCTTCCTTCTTCCCTACGATACCAGCTTCGGCGCTCCCCTCTTTGCCTATGACCGCTCCCCCATGAGCCGGGAAGGCAAGGCCTACAGCACCTACCTGTGGAACCTGCCTGCCGGTGCTCTTCTCTCCATGATGGAGGAAGAAAACAGCAGCGACCCCTATTTCCGCACCTATCTGGGCGCCGAGAAGGAATACCGCCGCTTCGTTTATGACCATTATCTGGACATTCCGGATTCCGTAAAAGAGGGCCTTGCCGCCCTGGGACCCATTCCTCCGGCCCGTAGCCTTTCGGAAAAGCGGCAGCGGGTAGAGGATATCCGCCGTTTCCTTGCTGAAAATTACAGTTATACCAGAAGCCCTGGAAAGACACCAGCAGGTAAAGATTTCATTACCTATTTCCTGACAGAAAGCAAAAAAGGCTACTGTACCTCCTTTGCTTCCGCCGCGGTCATGCTCCTTCGGGCCAGCGGCATTCCTGCCCGTTACGCCGCAGGCCTCACGGTGGGAGCTGATGAAATCAAAGGCGCTCCCCTTTCCGAAGGCGGCCTTCACCGCCTGTCCATCAATGACCACCACGCCCATGCCTGGGCTGAGGTCTATGTAGACGGACTGGGCTGGCGGCCGGTGGAAATGACGCCGGGCTATGAAGGCAGTGAAAACCCCTTCCCCCTTCCGGCAGACAGGCAGAAAAATGACACCGGCGCCCCTGATGCTCCGGTAGACGAAAAGGATAAGACCAGCCGGTCCCAGCCGAAGAAAGACCAGTCCCCAAAAGAATCACCTCCGCAAAGTCAGGGACAGCCGCAGGCACAGCCAAAGGGCGAATCTT
>ERZ507035.596-NODE-596-length-15766-cov-4.395901_pt1 | contig 15766 bp, 9 predicted proteins | sample MGYA00512873_ERZ507035 | MGnify/ENA metagenome assembly ERZ507035
GATAAAACAAGATTGTGGGTGGCTTCCCATTGCCTGGGGAGCCACCCACAATCTGTTTTATATGGACGGTGTACGCCGCACGTATGGCGTCATCGTCCGATGTTGTTTCGCTTCGTCACTTCGTTTCGTTTTCCGAAGCCGTTTCCGCATCCGCCGGTTCGTTGGCATCCGCCGCCTCATCCATTTCATCCGCATCGGCGTCTGCTAAAACGGAATCGTCCGGACCGACGCTGCCGAAATCGTTGATGTTGAAATCGGGGTTGGCGTCGGATTCGAAATCCACGTCAGCCTCGTCCTGCTTTTTGCGCGGTTCCGGATCGACGGCTTCCTGGAACACACGTTCGGCCTTTGGCTTCTTCAGGTCGGGGTTGATCTTCTCCTCCAGCATGAGTCGCGCATCACCGGCGGTGGTGAAGCTGCCACAGACGAGCACGCCATGACCGTAGCCGACGCCCAGTTCGTCATCGGCATCAACCATGTTGACGGCTTCCTGGATGGCGTCCGGCAATTCGGGAATGCAGGTGACGCGTTCCGGCCCGAAAACACGGTCCGCGATCTTCTTCAGATCCTCAGCCGGCATCACTCGGTCACGCCACGAGTTCTCGGTGACGATCACATGGCTCAGCAACGGTTCGAGCACGCCCAGATACTCCTCGACCTGCTTGTCCCCCATCATGGCGACCACGCCGACGAGCTGCTGGAAATCATAGTTCTCTTCAATGGCGGCACGCAGCGATTCGGCCGCGTTCACGTTGTGTCCGCCATCAAGGATGATGGTAGGCGAGGTACGAATTTGTTCGATACGTCCCGGAATGCGTACGCTGCTCAACGCTTCGGCCACCAAATCGCCGTCCAACGCGCCGTTGACGGGAATCACCACTTCCGCCGCGCACAGTGCGGCGAGCGCGTTGTGTGCCTGATGCTCGCCGAATTTGGCGATCGGCACTTCCGTGTAGGTGCCGTTCGGAGTGCGCAGGGTGGCCACCTGGCCGCCGACGGCCGGCACTCGGGTGACGACTTCCGATTCGACGCCGTCGCGCACCAAGCTGGCGTGGTTCTCCTTGGCCGCGGCCTCGATAATCGGCATGACCTCGTCCTCGTGTGGCTGGCGGCCGATGATGGCGGTGCAGTTCGGCTTGATGATGCCGGCCTTCTCGGTGGCGATCTGTTCGACGGTGTCGCCCAGCCACTGCATGTGGTCCATGTCCACCGGGCCGATGATGGCCGCATCCGCGTTGAGCACGTTGGTGGCGTCCCACAGGCCTCCCATGCCGACCTCGACGATGGCCACGTCCACGGGCGTGTCGGCGAACTTCCAGATGGCCATGGCGGTGAGCACCTCGAAGAAGCTCATCTTCGGCTTGCCTTGCTCCTCCATCTTGGCGTCCACCAGGGCCACGAGATCCTTGGTCTGGTCCCAGATGTCGATGAAATCGTCATCGGACAGCTGCTGGCCGTCGATGGCGATGCGCTCGTTGACGTGTTCCAGATGGGGCGAGGTGTATAGGCCCGTACGCATGCCGTAGGCGCGGCAGATGGCTTCGGCCATACGTGCCGTGGAGCCCTTGCCGTTGGTGCCGGTGATGTGGATGACGCGGAACGACTGCTCCGGATGGCCCATGATGTCGAGGATCATCTTCATGCGTTGCAGGTCGAGATTGGTGGTGTTGCGTTCCGATGGACGGCTCATGATGTCGCGTTCGACGTCGATCATGCTTTCGTTGTTGCGATTGGGATGTTCGAATGACATATTTCCCGTTTTCCTCCCGTACCTTGCGGACAGCACACTAAACTTTTCCCATTCTAGATGTCCGCATGAACGTTGCGCGCCGGGAAAAGTTATAGGATGGGTTGAGGTAATTTCCGTACGTTACGAATGCATGTTCAGGAGATGTGATGGGCGAAGTCATTACTGACAAGGACAAGGAATACGAGAAGATGGAGCGGGAGTCCGCTCCGGGACCGGATCAGGCCATGAGCGATCGTGTGAACAATCGTTCGCTGCGTCCGCGTTCCGAGGCGTTCAAGGAGTTCATGACCACCGGTTGGGATGACAACGAGCCGCAGATCGAGCCGTTGGAGTCCTCCAAGTACACGCCGGCGCGTCTGGAGGCGTTGGGCAAGGCGTTCCCGGGCGAGCGTATCGTGATTCCGGCCGGACAGCCGAAGGTGCGCAACAACGATTGCGATTACGCGTTCCGTCCGGATACGACGTTTTCCTACTACACCGGTTTGGGTGAGGATTTCGAGGCCGGCGCGGTGCTGGTGCTGAATCCCGTCGATCCGGATTCTCCGGAGGCGAAGGCCGGCAAGACGCATGTTCCGGAACTGTTCGTGGCTCCGCGTGCCAACCATTACACGCAGGACTTTTTCATGAACGCCCATTATGGCGAGTATTGGGTGGGTCCGCGTGCCGGTGTGAAGGAAATGACCGCGATGACCGGCATCGAAACCAACGACATCGCGCAGCTGCCCGACGCGTTGAGCAAGGATGTCGGCACTGAGGCCGGCGCGGTGCGCGTGCGCGTGATTCGTGAAGCCGATCCGACGATTACCAGCATGGTCGAGGAGATCCGTGAAGCCAACGGTTTCGCCGATCCGGACAATAACACCGCTGCCGATGACAAGCTGCACGAATTCGCCGCCGAGGCACGCATGTGCAAGGATGAGTATGAGGTTCGCGAGATGCGCAAGGCCGTGGCCGCCACCAAGCACGGCTTCGACAACATTCTGCGCAAGATTCCGTCTTCCCTTGGCAAGCCGCGTTCGGAGCGCATGCTGGAGGGCGCGTTCAACGCCATCTCCCGTGAAGAAGGCAACGAGGTCGGCTACGACACCATCATCGCTTCCGGCGCCCACGCTCCGATTCTGCATTGGATGCGCAATACCGGTACCGTGGAGTCGGGCGAGCTGCTGCTCATCGACGCCGGTGTGGAGGTCAACAGCCTGTATACCGCCGACATCACCCGCACGTTCCCGACCAACGGCAAGTTCACCGATTTCCAGAAGAAGCTGTACCAGGCCGTGTTGGATTCCCAGCAGGCCGGTTTCGAGGTGGCCAAGCCGGGCGCCACGTATTCGGACATCCATCATGCGTGCATGCGCGTGATCGCCGAACGTCTGCATGACTGGGGTATTCTGCCGGTCGATGTCGAGGAGTCGCTCTCCCCTGAAGGCCAGCAGCATCGCCGTTGGCTCGCCTGCGGCGTGGCCCACCATCTGGGTCTCGACGTGCATGATTGCGCGCAGGCGCGTTATGAGTCGTATCAGAACGCCAAGATTCGTCCGGGCATGATCTTCACCATCGAACCGGGCCTGTACTTCCGTGAGGATGATCTGCTGATTCCGCCGGAATACCGTGGCATCGGCATTCGTATCGAGGATGATGTGCTCATGACGGAGGATGGTCCGGAATGGATTTCCGCGGGCATTCCGAAGCAGATCGACGATGTCGAGGCGTGGATGGCCGATATGGCCGCCGAAGGTGCGAAGGCCTGAGGATGCATCATGCCCACGCCTGAATTCGTACTCGAACTTCGTAAGAAGATAGGCCACGATCTGTTATGGCTCATGGGCGTCTCCGGCTATGTCGAGGACGAGCAGGGCCGTGTGCTGTTGGGGCGTCGTTCCGACACCGGCGAATGGGCCATGGTGTATGGCATCAACGAGCCCGGAGAGGAACCGGCCGATACCGTTGCCCGCGAGGTCAAGGAGGAGACCGGCGTGGATGTGGTCGTCACCGATCTGGTGTCGGTCAAATCGTCCAGAAAGGTCCTCACCTATGCGAATGGGGACAACACCATGTACATGGATCACCTGTTCATCTGCAGGCCCGATCCGAATGGCAACACGGAGCCGTTCGTCGGCGATGAGGAAAGCCTCAGCGTAGGCTGGTTCTCCCCTGATGCTCTGCCCGAACCGTTGGCAGCCACCACGGTGGAACGCATGGCTTACGTACGCGAATATCTGAAGGCCAAGGCGAATGGCGATTCCCATGCCCAGTTTGCCTTCAACGGCACCATCCGCTGAAATCGCCTTCCATACATCATAAAATGGAATCCCCGCAACGTTTCAAGCGTTGCGGGGATTCCTTTTTATTAGATTCCGTGGATCAGCTCACTGCTGGGCGGCAAGCAGCTCATGCAGATGCTCGCGATGCTTGCGCTGTTCGCGCGGATCGGGCACCGGCAGGGAGGCCAGCAGCTTCTGCGTGTACGGGTTCTGCGGATTCTGCATGATCTGGTCCGCATCGCCATGTTCCACGATCTGGCCCTTGTGCATCACCATGATGCGGTCGGCGAGCATGTCGACCACGGCGAGGTCGTGCGTGATGAACAGGCATGCGAAGCCGATTTCGGCCTGCAGCTTCTTGAACAGTTCCAGCACCTTCGCCTGCACCGACACATCCAACGCGGAGGTCGGTTCGTCGGCGATGAGCAGGCTTGGCTTCAACGCCAACGCGCGTGCCAAGGAGGCGCGCTGGCGCTGGCCGCCGGACAGCTCGTGCGGGAAACGGTTCATGTAGGCGCGCGGAAGCTGCACCATCTCAAGCAGATCGCCCACATACTTGCGGGCGTCTGATACCGACGAGAACTTCTTGTGCACGATCAACGGTTCGGCCACGTTTTCCGCGATGGTCATCAGCGGATTGAACGAGCTGCCCGGATCCTGGAACACGAAGCCGATGTCGGCGCGTTTGGGTTTGAAGTCGCGTTCCTTCACACCGTTCATTTCTATGCCTAGAACGTTCAGGGAACCGCCGGAAACCTTCTGCAGGCCTGCGATGGCACGGCCAGTGGTGGATTTGCCGGAACCGGACTCGCCTACCAGACCGAGCACTTCGGAACGGTGGATGGTGAAGTCGATGCCGTCCACGGCCTTGAAATCAGGCTGCATGAGATGACCCGGATACGTGATGGTCAGTCCCTTGGCCTCGACCGCGATGGGCTGATCGCGCCAATCCTTCTCACGTTCGATGACCTTGCCATCGGCATCCTTGACGACCAGTTTCTGGCCAATACGCGGCACGGCGGCAAGCAGACGCTTGGTGTAGTCGTCCTTCGGCGAGTAGAAGATCTGCTCGACGCTGCCCTGTTCGACGACGTGGCCGCGGTACATGACCACGACCTCATCGGCGATGTCGGCGATCACGCCCATGTTGTGGGTGATGATGAGCACGGATGCGTCGAACTCGTCGCGCGCCAGACGCAGCAGGTCGAGGATTTCGGCCTGCACGGTCACGTCGAGGGCGGTGGTCGGCTCGTCGGCCAGAATCAGGCCGGGGTTGAGCACCAGGGCCATGGCGATGACGATGCGCTGCTTCTGGCCGCCGGAGAACTGGTGTGGGTAGTAGTCGATGCGGGTTTCCGCGTCCGGAATGCCGACCTTCTTGAGAATGTCGATGGACTTGGCACGGAGTTCCTTCTTGTCCTTCATGCCATGGGCGCGAAGGCCTTCCTCGATCTGCCATCCGATGGTGTACACCGGGTTGAGCACCGAATTGGGCTCCTGGAACACCATGGCCGCTTCGGCGCCGCGCATTTCGCGCAGCTGTTCGCCGGACAGCGACAGCACTTCCAGTTCCTCGGCGCCCGCGCGGTTCGACAGGTACACCGCGCCGGAGGTCGTAGCGGTCTCCGGCAGCAGCTTGATGAGGGAGCGTGCGGTCACGGACTTGCCGGAGCCGGACTCGCCCACCACGCCGATGACCTTCTTACGGGGAATTTCGAAGCTGATCTTGTCGATGGCTTTGATGGAACCGGCGTCGGTCATGAACGAGACGCTGAGGTCCTTGATCTCGGCGAGATTGCCTTCCTTGATTTCACTCATCGGTTCACTCCCCTTCCTCGGAAGCCCATTCGGAAGCCACGAATGACGGATCACGGTCGGTGACGGTCACCGGTTTGTCGCTGGCTCCCATCGGATTCTTCGCCGCCTCAAGTTCGGCGACGACCTCGTTGCGCTTGCCTGGCTCCTGGCTGGGGTCCACGGACGTGTCTTCGATGGAACCCACCACTTCGCCTGCGGACTTGCGGGCGCGCAGACGCGGATCGGCCAGATCGTTCAGCGATTCGCCCACCAGGGTGATGCCCAGCACGATGAGCACGATGGCCAGACCTGGGAACACGGCGGTCCACCAGATGCCGGCGGTCACATCGGAGACGGCGCGGTTGAGGTCGTATCCCCATTCGGCGGCCGCGGTCGGTTCGATGCCGAAGCCCAGGAAGCCCAGGCCCGCAAGGGTCAGGATGGCTTCGGAGGAGTTCAGCGTCAGGATGACCGGCAGGGTTCGTGTGGAGTTCTTGAACAGGTGCTTGGTCATGATGCGCCACGTGGAGGCGCCGACCACGCGGGCGGATTCCACGTACGCGGATTCCTTGATGCGGATCACTTCGGCACGGATGGTACGGAAGTATTGCGGAATATAGACCACGGTGATGGAGATGCCGGAGGCGAAGATGCCGCTCCACAGGCCGGACTGGCCGTGGGAGATCATGATCGCCATCAGAATCGCCAGCAGCAGCGACGGGAAGGAGTACACGGCGTCGGCGATCATGACGAGCACACGATCAACCCATCCGCCGAAATAGCCGGAGACCAGGCCGAGCAGCACGCCTGCGAAAATCGACAGCAATACCGCGACGACGATGGCGATGACGGCGGTGCGGGCACCCCAGACCACACGGCTGAACACATCGTAGCCACCTGCAGTGGTGCCCCAGATGTGTTCGGAGGACGGTGCCGCCTGGGCCGGGAAGGAAACGCCGTCGGCGCCCTTGAGCTGCGCGTAGCTGTATGGCGCGATGAGCGGCGCGAAAATGGCGACCAGCAGGAAGAACGCCGTGAGCACGAGGCCCGTGATCAGCATGCCTTTCTGCCAGCCGACTGCGACGCGCAGTTCCTTGATGATCGGAATCTTATGCCAGAATGGCGTCTTGTTGCCGAGCTTGAGCTCGTCCAGACGATTGTCGCCTGGAACGGTGACCTTGTTGGCAGATGCTGCGGTCATGTCAGTACCTCACTCTCGGGTCGACCAACGCGGCGATGACGTCGACGATGAAGTTGACGACGGCCACGATGATGGCGATTAGGATAACGATGCCCTGTACGGCCACGAAGTCGCGTGCCTTCAGGTACTGCGACAGCATGAAGCCGAGACCCTTCCATTCGAAGGTGGTTTCGGTGAGCACCGCGCCTGCGAGCATCAGGGCGATCTGCATGCCCATGACGGTGATGATTGGAATCAACGCCGGCTTCCATGCGTGCTTGTTGAGTAGACGCTTCTCGGAGACGCCGCGGGAACGTGCCGCTTCGACGTAGCCGGAATTGTAGGTGGCGATCACGTTGGTACGCACCAAACGGATGAACACGCCGGCGGTCAGCAGGCCCAACGCAAGGGCCGGCAGCACAGCGTGACGGAGCACATCAAGCAACACGGACATGTCGCCCAACTGGATCGCGTCGATGATATAGAAGCCGGTCGGCGAGACCAGTCGGGAGAACTGCATCTCGCTGCCAAGCGATGAGCGCCCGGATGCCGGCAGCACGTTCAGCCAGATGGCGAAGATGAGCTTCAGAATCAGGCCGAGGAAGAACACCGGGGTGGCATAGCACAGGATGGCGAAGGTGCGGATGCCCGCATCGGCCGCGTGGTCACGCTTGCGTGCGGCGATGCGTCCCAAGCCGATGCCGACGATGAGCGCGACGATGAGCGCGAGGAATGCCAGTTCGAATGTGGCGGAGCCGTAGTGGACGAGGATGCTGCTGACCTTCTGGTTGTCGGTCAGCGTGGTGCCGAGATCGCCGTGCAGCAGGCCGCCAAGATAATCGATGTACTGCACGATGAGCGGACGGTCGTAGCCGGCCGCATGGATGCGCTTCTGCAGTTCTTCCGGGGTCAGGCGGCCGCCGAGTGCGGCGGAGATCGGGTCGCCGGTGGCGCGCATCACGAAGAAAACGATGGTTACAAGAATGAATACTGTAGGAATGATCAGCAGAAAGCGTGTGAGCACGAAACGGAAGAATCCGCTTGAAAGCTTGTTTTTCTTGGCTTTCGGCTGAGCCTCGGTTGCGCTTTGCGTCACGTCGGGCTCCTTTTTCCTTATTGGTGTTTCAGATACAAATTGAGCCCCTGCCCATCTTAAGGGTGGGCAGGGGCGATCAAAACCTTTATCAGGCCTTGGTCACGGAAGCGTAGCGGAAGCGGAAGGAGGCATCGAGCACGACACCCTTCACGCCGGATCCGGTGACCGCGACCTGGGCACCCTGCAGCAGCGGGATGGTGGAGAGGTCTTCGGTCTCGAGCTTCTGGATTTCCTTCAGGGTGTCTTCGCGGGCCTTGGCGTCGGTCTGGCCGGCCTGCTTGACGATCAGGTCGTTGACGTCCTTGTTGGCATAGCCGTTGTTCACGAAGTTGCCGTCACGGAAGAACGGGGACAGGTAGTTGTCCGGATCGGAGTAGTCCGGGAACCAGCCGAGCTGGTAGACCGGGTAGGAACCGTCCGAATCCTTGGTGACGTTACGGTCCTTGTTGTACTGGGTCCATTCGGTGGACTGCAGGTCGACCTTGAACAGGCCGCCTTCCTCGAGCTGGGCCTTGATGGCCGCATACTCGTCGGCGGAGGACTGGCCGTAGTGGTCCGGGTTGTACTGGAGCTTCAGGTCTACCGGGGTCTTCACACCGGCGGCTTCGAGGGTCTTCTTGGCCTTGGCCGCATCCGGCTTGCCGGAACCGTCGCCATAGGCTGCCTTCAGGGTGTCGTCGTGGCCGGACAGGCCATCCGGAATGAAGGAGTACAGCGGGGTGTAGGTGCTCTTGTAGACCTTGGTGGCCAGCTCGTTGCGGTCGATCAGGCTTGCGACGGCCTGACGCACGGCCTTGGCCTTGTCGGCGTTCGGCTCGCTGGACTTCTCGCCGTACGGCATGATCTTGAAGTTGAAGGCAAGGAAGCGCTCTTCGCCGCCCGGTCCCTTGACGACCTTGACCTTGTTGTCCTTGGACAGGTCCTCGACGTCGGTCGGGGTCATGGAGCGGTAGGCCACGTCGACCTGGCCCTGCTGCACGGCCATCTTCAGGTTGGAGGAATCGGCGAAGTACTTGACCTGCACAACGTCGTTCTTAGCTGGGGTCAAACCCTTGTAGGAATCGTTCTTGGCATATGCCAGGGCCTCGTTCACCTTGTAGGAGGTGAGCTTGTACGGGCCTGCGAAGGCGTTGTCCTTGACGACGGTGTTGGCATCGGTCAGTTTGTCGGCGGAGAAGGACTCTTCGTCGACGATCGGGCCGGCCGGGCTGGAGAGCACCTGCTTCAGGGTCACGTCGTCCTTGACCGCGGAGTGGAACACGACGGTGGTGTCATCCTTGGCCTCGACGGACTCGATGTTGGCCAGCAGGGAGGACGGACCGTTCTCGTCGTTGATCTTCTTGATACGGTCGAAGGAGAACTTGACGTCGGAGGCGGTCAGATCGTGGCCGTTCGCGAACTTCAAGCCCTTCTTGAGCTTGACGGTGAACTCGGTGCCGTCGGCGCTCCAGGTGCCGTCATCGGCGGCGATGTCCGGAGACAGCTCGGAAGTGTTGTAGTTCTGCGCGTACAGGAACGGGAACACCTGAATCTGCACGGCGTAGGAACCGTTGTCGTAGGAGCCAGCCGGATCAAGGCTGGTGATCTTATCGGTCGTGCCGACGGTGATGGTGTTGCCAGTTGCGGCGCCACCGTCCTTCACGCCGCCGCAGGCGGCCAGGGAAGCCAGAGCCGCGACAGAAGCCAGAGCGGCGATAACTTTCTTGCGATTCACTATGGAATCCTCTCTTTTCTATCCGAATCGCCCCTGTGCAAGGCGATATAGTGACAAGAATCGGCGCGCAATGTTAACCGTACGTTTCATTGGAGGCCGTTTTACCCACCTACCTTATATTCGCCGTTTTCTGCTATGCATTAAAACGGCGAAATTCCAACGTTTTAACGACTAGTGAAAGAAAATAAGAAAAACCAGCCATTTTATGAGACGGACCCGGCCAAAGTCGCATTCAAGGTCTACGTCCTTCTTTTTTACTCATTGCTTTCGCACAGAGAGACCCAGATAAGCGCGCGACACGCGGCACAACATGAATTGCATTAATCAATTAACGGCGTTAATATATTAAGAAGTTCAACGAGGGTCCATGCACTGTCGCAAGGAGGTGAGCATGAGTAGGTACAGCGCCCAACAGTCATCGATCTCGGAAAACAACCGTTCCCGCATCCTGCAATACCTGTACCACAATGGCATCTGCTCACGCGCGCAGATCGCCAAAGCCATCAAGCTCACTCCGGCGGCAATCACCAAAATCACCGCGAAACTGCTGGCGCAGGGCATCATCGAAGAAACCGGCGACATGGACGGAGACAAGAACCGCCGTTCCATCGGTCTGAATCTCAATAGCGCCAAATACCACATCATCGGCGTGAAGTTCGCCCGCAGTCTGGTGCAAATCGCGGTCTTCGACCTCAAGTGCAACCGTATCTTCCTGTCCGACTTGCCTACCGTCAGCGAGGAGCACATCCCCGAAACGGTGGAGCGCATTCGAGATACCGTACGCCAGCTCATCAAGGACGACCCCAGCATCGTGGCCGTCGGCATGGCGGTTCCGGGGCCCTATTTAAAGGACGAAGGACGCACCGCTTTGGTCTCCTCCATGCAGGGCTGGAGGCAAATCAACTTCATCGACGAATTCAGCAACGCATTCAGCGTCCCCGTGTTCGTCGAACAGGACGCCCGCGCCGGCGCGCTGGCGCAGTTCCTGCTCAATCCGGAACTGTCGGAAGGTTCCCTCGCCTACTATCTGCTTGGCGAAGGCATCGGCCTCGGAGTCATCGACAACGGCACCATCTACTACGGCGAGCACGGCACCGCCACGGAAATCGGACACGTCTCCATCGACGTGAACGGCAAGCCATGCGACTGCGGCAATGTCGGATGCCTGGAACGCTACTGCTCCGCCAACGCCATCCACGAACAACTCAACGCCAACCCGAGCATCGTTCCCGGATGCGAGACGATGACGCATGCGCAGGCTTGCGCAGCACTGTTCGCCAAGGCGAACGCGGGAGACGAGACCGCGACGCTTCTGATGCTCGATATTGCCCGATACGTTGGGTACGGCGCGGTCACCATCATCAACGCTTTCAATCCGACACACATCGTTCTTGGAGACATCATCGCGCAAGCCGGCCAGCCGTTGCTCGACGAAGTCACACAAGTCGTGCGCGAACGCACGATCCCCGAAATCGGGCGCAACACCCGAATCACCCTGTCCGCCCTACCCACCGACGCCACCGTTACCGGTGCCGCCGCCGTGGCCATCACCAATTTTTTGGAACATCCATCGATGTTCTTCGACGTCGCATAGCACGCCGCCCACCAAAGAAAGGAACCACCCATGTCCAAGCCAATCGTCATCGCCCTCGGTGAAATCCTGTGGGATATGCTCCCCACCGGCAAGCGCGCCGGCGGCGCTCCCGTCAACTTCGCCTACCACGCGTCCCAGAACGGCGCAGAAAGCTACGCCATCAGCGCCGTCGGTAACGACGAGCTGGGCGCCGAGCTGCTCAACGATGCGCACAAGGCCGGCATCAACACGCTGGTGCAGACCAACGAATACCCGACCGGCACCGTCGCCGTGGCACTGACCAACGGCATTCCGGAATACACCATCGTGCAGAACGTGGCTTGGGACCACATCGGCTACACCGACGAACTCGCCGAGGCCGTGTCCAAGGCCGACGCCATCTGCTTCGGCACGCTGGGTCTGCGTTCCCAGGAATCGCATGACACCATCATCAAACTGCTCCAGCATGCCAAGGAAGGCGCGCTGAAGTTCTTCGACATCAACCTGCGCGCCAACTTCTACTCCAAGGAGCTGATCGAGGAGCTGCTGGGATACGCCAACATCTTCAAGATCAACGACGACGAGCTCATCATGATGCGTGAGATGTTCTCCATTCCGGAGGGCAACGACGAAGAGGCCTGCAAGTGGTTCATGGATCGCTTCGATCTGGAGTACACCATCCTGACCGGCGGCGCGACCTTCAGCACCATCATCGCCAAGGACGGCGAGACCTCCACTCTGCTGACCCCGCATGTCGAGGTGGCCGACACCGTCGGAGCCGGCGATTCCTTCTCCGGCTCCTTCACCGGCAAGATCCTGTCCGGTGCCTCCCTCAAGGAAGCGCATCGCGCGGCCGTGAACACCGCCGCCTACGTGTGCACCAAGGAAGGCGGCTGGCCGGCCTACCCGACCGAAGGCGTTCCGGATTACCTCGCCGCAGCAGCCAAGTAAGCGTATCTTTTCCTTTCATCATCATCACCGATTCCGTATGCCGTCGAACAACGGCATACGGAATCTTTTTTCACCAGTTTTGGGAACTTCCGACAGCATGATGAATCGCCGATAGCATAATTTGGTTTGTCGGATAAACCGTGGTATCTTGAAATGTCTGGCTATAAAGCCGGAAGGTTTGATAATTCAATATTTGGGGATGATCGGTTTCGACGGTGACCTGTTCGTCGCAGGGAAGCGTGCCGAGAACGTAGGGTCCGCTCGTGGATGCCCCCTACAAAAGAATAAGTGCTAAATCTAACCGCACTGAGTTCGCTCTCGCTGCCTGAGCTTCGCGCCAGGATTAACCAGTGAGCAGCCGCTCCGTTCACTCCCCCTCGTCTTTGGGGGGATGTTGAGCGTCGTTTAGAAGACTTGCCTTACCGGCTGAGCCACAGGGCCGGCAAGGGACTTTTACTGTAGATATGCTCGCCATCAGTTGTCTGCGACATCGATGGGGGCAGAAAAACCGCCGCACGGCCAGCAGACTACGCACGTAGAAGACTGAGGGTTCGGTCATCGGACCGGGGTTCGATTCCCCGCATCTCCACGGATTGAAAGCCGCCAGAAATGGCGGCTTTTCCTTTATTTCCAACGGTTTCCACCACTTTTGCAATTCGCTGCAATTCACCCTTTATCGCGATATTTCTCAAAAACATGGGCAAAATGTGGGCACGAATCATGCGTCAGCAATGACGGCTTTTCGTATTGATAATCACATTTCTCGTTCGGTGAAACAACGCATGTCGGCAGCAACGCCTCCGTATCATCGAAATAACCGTCCGGCGCCTTCCAATATTACAAGCCGCCGGCCAGCCAACCATCGAAAGGGACGATATCATGGCGAAGCTTACAGAGGAAATGAAGGATTTCATCAGCAGCAATCTCGCTTGGGTGGCCACCATCGGCAAGGATGGACACGTCGATTTGGGGCCGAAAATGAGCACGTTCGTCATCGATGACACTCATATCGGCTATCACGAGCGTACCGCCGGTCAAATGTACCGTAATCTGCTCGACGGCAGCGAACTGGTCATCGCAGTGGCCAATCTTGAGCAGAAGCGAGGTTATCGTTTCCGTGGCAACGTCACTCTGCATTCCGATGATGCGATCTACGATGAGCAGGTCGCCGTGGCCGAACATAACGGCACGAAGAAGCCCATGACCATTCCCGTTCTGGAGATCACGGAGATTCAGGACTTGACGCCAGGGGCGACCGCAGGCAAGACCATCGTCAAGGACTGACGCCCGTTCAACGCATACGGCTAATACCATCCATCCAAACGCGGAAACGCGCTCTGGCCCTCCCTTGGAAAGAAGGTCCAGAGCGCGTTTCGTTTTTCTGTCAAGACAAAAAGAGCTAGATCAAAGTATTTCCGCTCCGTCATGCAGTGACGTTGCGCAATAACGCTATTTGATGATCGGTCTCAACGGCGCGGACACGTCCACGTTATGCTTGTCTCCAATCACGTTCGGATCATTGACGATCTTGTCCACCACCGCTTTCTTGAGCTTTAGGTCCGAGGAATCACCCCATACGATCACGCGGTCTCCCCCATTGAGTTCCGTGGTGATGGAATCCTGGGTCGCCGCGGTGACCTTGGTGATGGAGTTGCGCATCGATTCCGGCAGTGAGCTGAGAATCTTCAACGCTTCCTTGATAGGACGCCTAGACAGGCTCGCATCGACGTTCTGCACTTCGATGACGGGAATGCCTTCCACGGAAACGCCGCTGACGGAATTGAGCACGCGGCCCTTGCTGTCGACCGCCGTCATATGGTCCTCGCTGGTTTTGAGCATGGCCGCGGGTTTCTGCGCCTTGATCGTCACTTCAAGCGAGTTCGGCAGCTGTTTCTTCGACTTGGCTGACGTGACTCCCGGAATCGCCTTGATCTGCTTCTCCACGGCTCCATCCGAAACCAGGAACAACGATTTTCCGGACTGCTGCCTCGCGATGTCAAGCACCTGCGATTCACTCACCCATTCGTTGGCGCCGACCACGCTGATGTTGCCTGGCTCCAAACGGAACACCGACGAGAAGAGGAACAGCCAGACGACAGCTCCCAAAACCACGGCTACGACAAGACCGATGAGCACGCGCAGGACTATGGCTCGCGCGCCGGCCTGACGGCGTTCCTTGAGCCGTTCGCCGAAATCAACCACTTTCGGACGTGTCATGATGCCGATCGTGCCGGTGGTCTCCTGCAGGGTTTTGGAAACCAGGTCCTCGCTTTGCAAACGTCGCGCGTCTACGAAGCCTTCGGCTTTTGAACGGTCCGCGTACCCTTCAATCGACCGTCCTTCGGCATGCTCCGATGAGATGGACCGTCCGGAACGTCGTCCGCCCGACTGGTCCGTCTCCTGCACATCCTTGCCGGAACTGATGACCCGTCGAGCCATCAGCCCTCGCAATCCCAACGATGCGCTTCAAGAGCATGCAGGATGACCTCGTCCATCTGCGTGATGTCGCCGGCGCCTACGGTGAAGATGACGTCGCCATGATGCGCGCGCATCACCATCATCTGGGCCGCGGTGTGCATGTCTTCGACGCCACGGACCCAGTCCTTTGCCGGTTCATGCTCAAGCTTGAGCGCCTCGTCCACGATGGTGGCCGGAGTCACGTCGGGGAAATCCTCCTGCTTCTCGCGCGCGGGGAAGATGCCGGTAACGATGACGTCATCGGCCTTGGCAAGCGCCTGCGCGAATTCAGAGCTGAAGAAACGCGTGCGGGAGAACAGGTGCGGCTGGAAGATCACACGGATCTTGGACTGCGGGTAGCGGCGACGGGCCGCATCCAGCAGCGCAGCGATTTCGGTCGGATGATGCGCGTAATCATCGACGACCGTCACTTGGCTGACGGTGCCACGGACCTGGAAGCGGCGTGCGGCACCGAGGAACGAGGTGACCGCCGCGGAGGCACGTTCGACGTCCATGCCCAACAGCGCGGCCGCGATAATCGCCGCGGAGGCGTTGCGTGCGTTGTGGATGCCGGGAACGGTAAGCGTCACTGCGATGCGGCGCTCCTCTTCGCCGATCAGTCCGCCCGGAATATGCAGCGTGAAATGTTCGGCTCCGCTTTCGGCGGTTTCGCTTTCCGATTCGATGCGTACCAGCGTGGCACCGTTCAGGTCGCCCAATTCGGCGGCGTTCCGTGTTGAATAGACGATCGTGCGTCCGGCCACGGTGGCGTCAAGCGCACGTAGCACGGCAAGGTTGCCTTCGTCGTCGCCGCACATGATTACGGCTTTGGTGGCGTGTCCGGCATGGTCCACGAATGCGGCCCGATAGTTGTCCTGCGTGCCGTAGTGGTCAAGGTGGTCGGCTTCGGAATTGGTGATGATGGCGATTTGCGGATGGTATTTGGCGAAGCTGCCGTCCGATTCATCGGCTTCGGCCACCAGGATA
>ERZ507035.667-NODE-667-length-13960-cov-3.471269_pt1 | contig 13960 bp, 8 predicted proteins | sample MGYA00512873_ERZ507035 | MGnify/ENA metagenome assembly ERZ507035
TTCCCCGGGCAGAGGGGTCAATAATCAGCATCGGAACATGGGTGGCATGTTCAAAGTTGGTATGCTTATTCCACAGGCCATGATCACCCAAGTGCCATCCATGATCACCCCAAAGCACGATAATCGTATTTTCCAGTTCTCCGCTATCTTTCAAGGCATCCAACACCTTTCCTACTTGTGCATCCATATAAGAGATACAAGCATAATAGCCATGTATCAGTTCACGAGCTTTCTCATCAGGAATTTTAACATTGTCTATATCCGAAAAAGAAATCAGGGGAGGAATATCGCTATACGATTGCAACTCACCGCAATTGTGGTAAGCAAATGCCGGGCTATTAAGGGCCCGTTTCCGATAAGCCGCCAACGGCATATTTTCACGTTGATAGAGTTTCCAATACTTCTCGGGGGCACAAAATGGCAAATGCGGTTTCTTAAATCCTACTGCAAGAAAGAAAGGCTTATCAGACTTATATTTAGCGAGGAATTTCACCGCACCATCCGCTACCGCACCATCTGTATAGGCATTATCAGGAACGGGTGCACACTCCACCGTCGGTTTCACATATTCTTGAATGTATTTCTCAATCAGGTTCTTCTTTTGCAAACCTTGTTCCTCGGCTTTCTTGCGGTATTTATAGTAGAGCTGCCGCGTCTCTTTATCCTGATAATGAGACATGACGGGTTTTTCATATTTCTCATTCAAATATTCCTCATAATTCATAAAAGGCTGTGACCACGAAAGAGCATCTGCCTGCTTGTCCACCGAACGCGGATCATATATCTTCCCAATACCGGCCACTGTATATCCGCCTTCCTTGAAAAGCTGCGGCAATGTGACAACATCCGGATTCTGTGAACGAATCAATGTTTTCAAATCCCACACACGCGTACGGTCGGGGCACCAACCAGTAAGCAAGCTGGCACGTGTAGCTGCCGAAACCGCCTGCTGACAATATGCCGAGGTGAACACAACGCCACGTTCAGCTAACCGATCGATATTGGGCGTCTTTGCCAGCGAGTCGCCATAACAGCCCAGTAAAGGCTTCAAATCATCTACCGCAATCATCAACACATTTTTTCTTAATTGAGTTTGCTCACCATCCGCATTTATTTCAGAGGCTGCCATTACCTTTTCCGAAGATGCGCCACCTGCTACCGCCGCCAAAGCCAACGAATACAAAGTAAAATTTTTCATAATCCGTATTTCATTTTATAAATTATTTCTATCCTGCATCTTACCCCCCGCAACAGTTTCATCGCGTACGGCATTTTCTTATTCAAGGTTTTTAACCAAGTCTTTCCGTTGGACAAAGATAGCGAAAGATGTGGTCTGAAAGGTTTCAAAATCGGCGGAAGAGGTTTGTTTTCTGATTTATCAGTTGAGGCACAGCGGTAGAAGTATTTCTTTTCATTATCTTTGCCTTCCGGGGAATTCCAACAAAAATCAGATTTGAAACCATGAAACAAACCATCATCCTGCTTCTGCTATGGCAGTTCTGCACCGTCCTATCCGTATATGCCTTGCCCTTCAAAGAACTGTCCACCACTGCCGGACTCAGCAACCGGAGAGTGCTGGCATCTATAAAAGACGGTGACGGCTATATTTGGTTCGCCACCCGTATGGGGATAGATCGCTACAATGGCGAGAGCTTTACAAACTATAAACTCGCCGACAGTCCGGACATCCCGGAGGAACATCCCAAAGGCATATTCATCAATAGCCAGAACGAAATTTATGCTTTCAGTGAACACAATATATATAAATATTCTTACGATAAAGACCGCTTCTCCAAGCAGAACACTTCGGGCATTCCACGAAGAGAGACCATTAACACCGTTACGGCTGATCCCTCAGGACACTTTTGGATAGGCACCAATGCGCATCTGTACCGGCTTATGAAAAGCGACTCCATTGTCCGCCCCGTGAAGCAGAATGTATCAGTGTACTGTATTCTTTTCCAAAACAACCAGTATGGCTGGTTTGGAAGTTCCAAAGGAGTTTTTCATCTGCTCGGGCAGGAGGACGAAAGCTATCTGCCCCAAAAAGACAAGAATTTGGCAGTACTCAATACCAAACGCATACAATCATTATATCACGATACACTCACCAACTATCTTTGGATAGGTACTTTTGATAACGGAATATACATATACGACAAGAACCAGCGCAAACTAAAAACCGTCGGCAACACTCCCGGCCGTTCACTACCCACACGAAGCATTACCTGTATAGGTACCGACCGCATATGGGCGGGAATAGACGGAAGCGGAATACGGGAATACAACCGTTTTAACGGAAAGTTTAAAACCGAATATTCCCAAAACGCAGCCGGATACAATCATATAAAAGTAAACAACATCTACCATATTCTTGACAACGGAAATTCCGTCTGGATTTGTACTTATACAAGTGGTGTATTCGTTCACAACAAAAGCCGTATGATAAATACTTTTTATACCCATGCCGAAAACAAACCGCAATCTCTCATCAATAACCACGTTAACTGTATATTGGAAGACAGACAAAACCGTTTATGGCTGGGAACCAATTCCGGCATCAGCCGCTACGACCGCAACACCAATATCTGGAAACATTTCTTACAGGACAGTTCAAACGGAAATGCCATTGTGCTATCATTGTTTCAAGACAGCGAAAACAATGTGTGGGCGGGCGGATACGCATGCGGTGTAGTCCGCATAGACACGAACGACCAGATTCATCCCTTGCAAACTTTGCCCAGCGGACCAGCCATGCCCAAATACGTCTATGCCATTTCCCAAGACAATGACGGAGACATATGGTTAGGCGGAATTATCAACAACCTCACCAGATATAAACCTTCAGACCAATCCATCAAGCAATATCCTGTCAAAGACATCAACCAGATACGTCCTTATGGAAAAGACACCTTGTTGTTGGCGACATCCAAAGGTGTACTGTTTCTGAATAAGACCAACGAAAAGATCAGCCAACCCACTCCACCGGAAAAAGGCATTATCACCAAGGCCAACACATTAAGCATATGCGTATTGCCCAGCACCCCCACCCAATTGTGGTTCGGTACCGAAGGGCAGGGTGTGCTTTGTTATGACTTAAACACCTGTAAATGGAAACAATATACACAAGCCAACGGTCTCTCTTCAAACAGCGTCTGTGGAATACAACACGATACTCAGGGACGCCTATGGATAGGTACTGAGAACGGGCTGAATTGTCTGTTGCCCAAACACAACTGCATAGATGTATTCTATGAGCCTGACGGACTGCCCAGCAACACCTTCAACCTACGCTCTTACGCCCTACTCCACAATGGAAATATCGCGTGGGGAACGCCCGAAGGTGCTTTCGAACTGATACCCGATGAATTCAACCGTAAGACAGGAGAGAACTACAATTTGCGCTTCGAGGAGTTTGCCTTATTCAACAGGCCTGCACACCCTTCGGATGTAGAAACTCCGCTTCATACCACTATCGACCGCAGCAGCCATATCACCCTTGACCACAACCAACATTCCTTCTCTTTTCGCTTTCTGAACCTGGGTTACCTGAATGCTGCCAAAAATATGTATAGCTGGTATCTGGAAGGATTTGACAAGGAATGGAGCCTGCCCACCGACCATCATCATGCCGTATACACCAACATCCCTCCCGGCAAATATACTTTTCGCGTGAAAGTGTTCAACGGCAGTGACGACAAGAACTTTCAAGAAAGAGCCATCCACATGACTATCCGGTCTCCCTGGTGGAACACACGAATAGCATGGACAGCATACGTCATAGCCACCATCCTTATCATGTACTATCTAGTCAGGGCATATAAGGACAGGCTGGAAGCCAGAGACTCGGACCAGAAAATACGTTTCTTCATCAACATAGCACACGATATCCGCACCCCACTCACCCTCATCAAGGCTCCTTTGAATGAAATCGAAGAAGAGCCCCTGACAGAAAACGGACATTCGGCACTGGCATTGGCACAACGTAACACAGAAAAGCTGCTGAACATGGTAACACAACTTCTCGACTTCCAGAAGATAGAAAGAGAAGCCATGAGCCTTCAAGTGGAAGAGACCGAAATAAACTCCTTTGTCGGCAATGCCGTCAGCAATTTCGAACCACTCGCCCGCGAAAAGCAGATAAGCCTGCACCTACAGCTTACGCCCGAAGAAAGCAACAAAGTATATATAGACCGGCGTAAATTATCTATCATAATAGATAATCTTTTATCCAATTCCATAAAATACACTTGCCAGCATGGAAATGTGTGGATTAAAAGTTCGGTAGCTTCCGGCAGGCTGGCCATCGAAATTACCGATGACGGAATAGGAATCTCCCCACAGGCTCAAAAGAAACTGTTCAACCGCTTCTACCGGGCCGAAAATGCCACCAACTCCAAAGAGACGGGCAGCGGCATAGGACTGTTGCTGACCAAGAAGATGACATTACTTCATAAAGGAAGTATCAATTTCTCCAGTAATGTAGGAGCAGGTACTACTTTCCGTATAGAACTGCCAGTACAGAAAAACGATTACGCAGAAACGGAAATCATCAAAAAAGAGTTTGAACAGCATCCCAAACCCCATACCGAACAGACCGCGGAGGAAACCAACAAACTGAAACTGCTTGTGGTAGAAGACAATGAGGAACTACGTGGGTATCTGGCACATTGTCTCAACCGCGATTACCGTATCATAGAGAGCGCTGACGGTCAAGCTGCTTTAGATATCATTCACAAGGAAAACCCGGACTTCATAATCTCGGATGTAATGATGCCCGTTCTTTCAGGCATCGAGTTGTGCAGCCGACTGAAGTCCAATATCGAAACATGCCATATTCCGATCATCCTGCTCACCTCACTTGCCGAACGCGAAGATATTATAAAAGGACTCAATGCAGGAGCCGACGACTATATCACCAAACCGTTTGACCTCTCCGTCCTGAAAACCAAAATAGCAGCCATTATCAACAACCGCCGGCTTTATCGCAAAAAGTACATTGACAAGTCGGCTTTCAGTGATGAGACTTCAGTTATCAACGAACTGGACAGGAAATTCATGTCGAAATTGGTAGAATATATCGAAGAGAAAATGATGAACGAAAACTTTTCCATAGATACACTTGCCATGGAAATGGCGATGAGCCGTTCCGTATTCTTCAAAAAGATAAAATCGCTGACCGGACAGAATCCGCAAGAGTTTATCCGGGACATCAAGATGAAAAAAGCCGCAACTTTGCTGAACGAAAAGAAATACAGTATCGGAGAAATAGCCTACCTCACCGGCTATCCTAACGCCAAATATTTCAGCACAGCTTTTAAAAAATACTACGGAACTACCCCAAGTACATTCATTGCCGGAGACCAGCCTGCAGACCCCTTATAAAAACTGCAACAACCCGGACAACAACTTTTCTATAAGAAAAAAAGTGCAAAGTCAGGCATAGGTTATTACACATTTTTTACCACACCTAATTTTATTGTCCTTCACTTTCCCTACCCTCTTCAGAGCACCTTCTGAAAGGAGGTACAATGAGTCAGTGACTGAAAGGCATTGACTTCCTGACTGAATGCCTTTCAGTCACTGACTCATTCCCGTTCGTTCGGTGAGTGAAATAAAAACGGTTCAAGAAACCGATGGCATTACCTGCTTTTTGTTGGAATATTTCCAACAATCATCTCCAACGTCTCCCCTTCGGCAAACAGTCCTTCCTCCGCCTGTATCATCCGCTTCTTCAGACGGAACTTCTGCTGGGATACGGAAGAGGAAGATACGGCAGTGAAAGCGGCTATCTGTGCATTGCTGAATCCCAGCCGGATGAGGAGACAGAGCTGGTTGTCGGCAGGCGTAAGCTGGGGAAACCGCAAGGCCAAGCGGTGCGAAGCATCCTTGTACACTCTATCCGTAAGCTGCTGCAAGTACTCCCATTGGGCGTTCGTGAGAAACTTGGGATGGCTGCGCAGCTGCTCCACCACTTCATCGCCATCTATCAAGGCGGCGGTGAGCGCCTGTACCTGACCGTCCAACTGCCGGGCACGCTCACTCTCCTTCATCATCAATTCCAACTCACGAGGCACAGAACGGTCTTCATACTCTTTGAGACGGGTACGGAGCTGTTCATTTTCTTCACACAGACGGCTGCCATGATCCATCAGATTTGTCAGCGAGCACTGCACTTCTTCACGCTCTTCATCAGTGAGCGACATTTCACCCAGACACTCCTCCAGTTCGGCACGCTCACGCTCGTTATTGTGCAGCCGCTGTTCGTTCTCGCTCAAATCTATGAGGTAACGGCGATGCTTGCGCTCATCCGAGAACCGGATGTCACGTATGGAGAACCACACGTTCAGCCCAAGCATGAAACAACCGAATGTTCCCCAGAAAAGGCGTTTCCATCCTGTTGCAGGCATCAGGCGGATGCGCTTCCCTTCGGAAAGTTCTTTCACCCGGGTGTATTTGTGATGCAGGTCGGACAGCAGACGAACGGCACAAGCACTGTCGGCACTGCCGGATTGCACCAAAGAATCGGCATGAATGAGAGATTGTTCGTAGTCGAGGATATTCCTATCGGCCGGAGCTGAACAAGATACGGTTACCAGCCCCAAAAGAGAAGTCAGTAAGAGAAAGATATATACGTGTTTCATCCCTACAAAGGTAGTACTTTCTCCCTACAAAAGACACAGAGGCGCAAAGTTTTTTTTACACTTTGCGCCTCTGCAATAACATTAGGTATCTATTTCTTTAGAATTCGCTCGTAAAGTGGAACTTAATATTCTTGAAGTCCATTTGCGCCATCTGCAACACGTAGCCGCTATCTGCCAAGAACACGTCCCTGCCCTCGCGGTCTTTCGCCATATACTGGTATTTGCGCTTCTTGAAAGCCTCCAGTTCCGCAGGATCGTCACTCTCAATCCAGCAGGCCTTGTACAGGCTCAGCGGTTCCCAACGGCATTTGGCACTGTATTCATTCTCCAAACGGTACTGGATAACCTCAAACTGCAACTGACCTACCGTACCGATGATCTTGCGCCCGTTGAACTGGTTGACGAACAACTGCGCCACACCTTCATCCATAAGCTGGTCGATGCCTTTGGCAAGCTGCTTCTGCTTCATCGGATCGGCGTTTTCGATGTACTTGAACATCTCCGGCGAGAAGCTCGGGAGCCCCTTGAAGTGGAGCATCTCACCCTCTGTCAGCGTATCGCCAATCTTAAACGTACCGTTATCCGGCAGACCGATGATGTCTCCCGCCCATGCCTCGTCAATGGTCGTTTTGCGCTGCGCCATGAACTGCGTGGGCGACGAGAAACGCATTGTCTTGCCATGGCGTACATGCAGATAAGGCGTATTGCGGGTAAACTTGCCGGAACATATCTTGCAGAATGCGATGCACGAACGGTGGTTCGGGTCGATATTGGCGGTAATCTTGAAGATAAAACCTGTGAACTTCGGTTCGCCCGGCTCCACCTCACGTTCTTCTGCCTTTACCGGACGGGGGCTGGGGGCTATTTCCACAAAACAGTCCAGCAACTCCTGCACACCGAAATTATTCAAGGCAGAACCGAAGAATACGGGAGCCAATTCACCTTTCAGATATTCCTCCACCTGAAAATCGGGATATACACCGTCTATCAGTTCCAGTTCGCCGCGCAGCTTGTCCGCCAACTGGGTCCCGATCTGATTGTCCAGCTCTTCCGTATTGATATCCACTTCGACCTTCTCCGTCACCACCTGCTTGGAAGGCTGGTAGAGATTCAGGTTGTGCTCGTAGATATTGTAGACACCTTTGAAACGCGCGCCACTCTCGATGGGCCATGTCAAAGGACGCACATGGATGGAAAGTTCCTCTTCCAACTCATCCAGCAGGTCGAAAGGATCCTTCGCTTCGCGGTCCATTTTATTGATAAAGATAATCACCGGAGTATTGCGCATGCGGCAGACTTCCATTAGCTTGCGTGTCTGGGTTTCCACACCTTTCGCACCGTCCACCACAATGATAACGCTGTCCACCGCAGTCAACGTACGATACGTATCTTCGGCAAAATCCTGGTGGCCCGGAGTATCGAGGATGTTGATTTTATAATCATGATAGTCAAATTCCATAACAGAAGTGGTTACGGATATACCACGCTGCTTTTCAATGTCCATCCAGTCGGACGTTGCCGTTTTCTTTATCTTGTTACTCTTTACTGCACCGGCCACCTGAATCTGACCGCCAAAAAGCAGCAGCTTTTCAGTCAGTGATGTCTTACCGGCATCCGGATGCGCGATAATCGCGAAAGTTCGTCTACGTTCTATCTCGTTGTTACTTGCCATATATATAAATAGGTATAATATTCAAAAAAAACATCAGTCTGCCTGCTGTGCCAGCTTATCGATGCAGACCTGCAGACTCTCCTCCCAATGAGGAATCTCAATGCCGAAAGTCTTTTTAATCTTCGTCTTATCCAATACGGAATATTGAGGACGCGGAGCCTTAGCCGGATATTCATCCGTATGCAGCGGACTGACTTTGCATGAGGTGATACCCGCCATGCGATGAATAGCCACCGTAAAATCATACCAGGAACAGACACCTTCGTCACTGAAATGATATACACCGGGAACAATGCCCTGATTGATAGCCGCAAAGATGACGCGGCCCAAATCGTTGGCATAGGTCGGCGTGCCGATCTGGTCGAAAACAACTCCCAGTTTCTCACGCTCATTGCCCAAGCGGATCATTGTCTTTACAAAATTATTGCCGTAAATGGAATATAACCATGCAGTGCGGATAATCATGGCACGACTGCATTTCTCCCCGACCGCTTGCTCGCCTGCCAGCTTTGTGGAACCATAGACGGAGTTGGGACAAGGAGCAATGTCTTCCGTATAAGGAATATGCCCGGTTCCATCGAAAACATAGTCCGTAGACACCTGTATCATGGCAGCGCCACAGGCTTCAGCCGCTGCAGCCAGATAGCCGGGAGCTATATGGTTCAGCTTGTCGCAGAGCTCCGGATTATCCTCCGCCTTGTCTACCGCCGTATAGGCTGCACAGTTCACAATGACATCCACCCGGTTGCCGGACACAAATGCGCGTATGGCCTGTTCGTCACATATATCCAGTTCCTGAACATCCGTAAAAAAGTAGGTGTGCTGCCCATTCTCAGCGGAAAGCGCCCGCATCTCATTACCAAGTTGTCCGTTGGCACCGGTTACTAATATATTCATCTCGATAATTACTATTTATTCCCTACGGTCATGGCACATCTTCCATCCTTAACACATAGGTACGTTGACATATTTCAATTTACTATTTATCACTCAAACATCCCGTCAATCATCTCCCAGCTTCAACTCGCCTTTCTTGTCCTTGTCGTAGTAGTTGGCAAGCAACGAAAGGAAACTGCTGATAGACTCCACCGCCTTAGCAGTGCCCTGACTGATCTCCTTCTTCTGCAGACGCAGCAACAATACCCCGTAAAGCGCCTCGAAGCACGTCTCCAGCTCCGACTCTTCTTTCGGCCCGCTCTTCTGTCGCAACTCTACGATAAAAGGCAGCGCTTTGAAGTATGCCGCATTATAAAAGGGGTATTTCGTGGAAGCCAGCAGCTCGGCATGTAAATCCGTAAGGTTACGAATAACGTTGCGGTTAATCTGCAGATGTCCTTTCTCCACCACTCCTTCTGCACGCATCATATCGGCAAGGTTCCCGTACCACTCTTCCAGGGCGGCATGCTCTTCCGCCGGATAGCGGGAGATGATATTATTGCGGATAAAATCAATATCGCACTTGTTGGCACGAATCAAATCTTCCACTTGCCACATATATATAAGGTATTCGGCAATGTTCTTCTCTTTCAGTTGTTGCGAAATCTTCACGATAAGATGTATGATTTTAGATTTATGATTTATTATCCGTTTATCCGTCGGGAGTTAATTGCCTGCTAATACAACGACTCGCCCATCAGCGTAAACACCAGTCCAAATGCAGATACCAGCATGACAATGCCGCCAATAATGCGATTCAGCATCCAGATTCCGCGTAAGTTGAACTGCGTACGAACCTTGTTTACGAAGAAAGTTATGCCAAACCACCAGGTCAATGCCCCCAATGCGATAGCAAGATATCCCGTAACAGCCTCAAAAACCAATACGCCCTCACTTACAAAAGCAAAGCGTGCAAACAGACCCACGAAAAGAAAGATAATAAGCGGATTGGAAAGGGTGACAGCAAACGCTGTGATAAAATTATGGAAATAAGAACCTTTGCTGGTGGATACCGGGCGAATGGACTGCACCGGATTACTGCGGAACGTATAAATACCGAATATCAGCAACAGGATACTTCCAAACAATTGCAGATAGAATATATTCTTGTTGACATAATCAAAGACAAAACTCATTCCGTAACCTGTCAGCAAAGCATAGGCTATATCACTCAACGAAGCTCCTATGCCTGTCACAAAACCATACCAACGCCCTTTATTCAAAGTGCGCTGAATGCACAGCACTCCTACCGGGCCCAACGGTGCAGATACTATAACACCGATAATGAACCCTTTCCACAATATGTCAAATATGGTCTCTATCTGAATCATGCCTGCAAATATCGGACTTTTTTATGAGACAAGCGAATAGAGTTAACGTTTTTTCGTCAGAAAAGGACTTTGGAAAGCCATGTTATCTCTGCAACAACCGAAAAATAATAAAAAAACAGACCGGTACACCCCCATGACAACGCATTATACGCATAGGATAAAACTTGTATATTATAACTTCCCATATACGGCATACAACCACACAAATTGTTAAAAAGAAAATAAACAGGATAAATAATACAACTTTTCAAATACATTATTAATATTATATTCGTATCTTTGCAGCGAATGCCAACAAAACAACAACTTTGCAATATGAAAAGATATCTAAAACTCTTATTTGCAGCAAGTATTATAACACTATTCAATGCCTGCGAAACCGATGTGTACGATCCTGAAAAGATAGAAAACACCAAGGATCTTGTAGCCCCGGCGGACTTTGACTGGAAAACCACCCAAAGCCTGACTTATTCTATAACTTCAAAAGTAAATACAGTGATATCCGTCTACACAGACAAGAACTGTACCGACGAGAGCCTGTTGATTGAGAACTTTGCTTTAAAAGCCAACGAGGCAACAGAAATTCCTGTAAACATTCCAGCATATGTAACCAGCATCTTCGTGCAATATCCCACGACAGACGGACAGGACGTACTGGAAATCAAGACAAACGAAGCTGCCACACGAGGCAACAATAAATCTGTCATCTTACCGGCTGACAAAGAGATAGACAAACTCCTGTGGGACATACGCTATCACTATCCAAGCAAAACAAGCAGAGGGACATTGATGTTCGAAGACCTCTATCCGTCAAAAGGAGATTATGACTTCAATGATTTTGTCATCGGATACAATGCAGAAGTTTTCTACTCTCAAATAAGGAATGCAGATATTTTATTTAACGACGGATTCAAGATGAGCTTCCAGATACGGGCCATTGGCGGCACAACACCCTATCGTCCGGCAATCCGCCTGAAAGGATTTGCCATGAAGAACATCGAGGGAGCCAAGATAGAATTCCACACAACCAGAGAAGGCATTAGTATGGAACTCCTGAAAGAAGGTCGCGGAGAAAATGATGACGTAATCTTCGTAATAAACGGTACAGAAAGCCTGCGTAGCGGCGGATATTACAACACAGATCCTGAAAAGCCGATAGACAAGGACATGCCCGTAGTCACCTGCGAAGTTACAAAAGACAACTTCGGCTTCGGGAATTATGATATCTCCTTGCAATATGAACTACTGGCAAAAGAACTTCCCCGTTATTTCGACTTCTTCATCCAGAACCAAGACAACCTGAATGAAATCCACTTCAAGGGATTCACTCCCACCGGTTTAGGCAAACAGTCACCCGATACAGAGTTCTGTTCTGCGGAGAACTTAGTTTGGGGCATAGCCGTTCCGGAAGAAATTGCTCACCCGGCAGAAAGGAATGACATTCTCAACGTATATAAAGGTTTCAAAAAATGGGTAACAAGCGGCGGACAAAACGACAGTAACTGGTACGGTCAAAAGCCCATAGGCCCTGTTATCTCATTAAAATAACATTCCAAGCCACCTATTTCCTATCGGAAATTAAGATACAACTTCAGCCGGACATATCCTTTCATGTCCGGCTGAAGTTTTTTATGTACATTTCTTTCTCCTACCCAACGATTTTACTTATCTTTGCCCCTAAAATAAAAGCGCTATCATTTAGCGGCTTCAACCGTAATTTGCAAATCGTAAACTCTTAAATAAAAGTATGATCCTTTTTTTCAGAACACCATCCAAGAGCGTGATTGCCGTAGAATGTGACCACGAACTTACTCAGGCAGACAGCGACAAACTCTGCTGGCTTTTTGGAGAAGCCACCCCCGAAAGTGAAAACAACCTGAAAGGACATTTCGTAGGTCCGCGCCGCGAAATGATTACCCCTTGGAGTACCAATGCTGTGGAAATCACCCAAAATATGGGTTTGAGCGGTATCACCCGTATCGAAGAATATTTCCCCGTAAAAGACGAAAACGCAGACCGCGACCCGATGCTGCAACGCATGTATAAAGGCCTCGACCAAGACGTATTCACCACCAACCGCCAGCCGGAACCGATTATCCACATCGAGGATCTGGAGGCATACAATGAGAAAGAAGGCCTGGCACTCTCCAAAGAGGAAATGGATTACCTCAAGAAAGTAGAAAAGGACTTGGGACGTCCGTTGACCGACTCCGAAGTATTCGGCTTTGCACAAATCAATTCCGAGCACTGCCGCCACAAAATCTTCGGCGGTACATTTATCATTGACGGAGTGGAACAGGAATCTTCCCTCTTCCAAATGATTAAGAAAACCACCCAAGAGAATCCGAACAAGATTATATCGGCCTACAAAGACAACGTAGCCTTTGCTGAAGGTCCGGTTATCGAGCAGTTTGCACCGGCAGACCACTCCAAGCCCGACTTCTTCCAGATAAAAGACATCAAGAGCGTTATCTCCCTGAAAGCCGAAACCCATAACTTCCCTACTACCGTAGAACCTTTCAACGGAGCTTCTACCGGTACAGGCGGCGAAATCCGCGACCGTATGGGTGGCGGTAAAGGTTCATGGCCTATTGCCGGAACTGCCGTATATATGACCTCCTATCCCCGTACGGACGAGGACCGTCCCTGGGAAGAGATTCTTCCGGTACGCCAATGGCTGTATCAGACTCCCGAACAAATCCTGATTAAAGCCTCCAACGGCGCCAGCGATTTCGGTAACAAATTCGGTCAACCGCTGATTTGCGGTTCCGTACTTACCTTTGAGCACAAAGAGAAAGATGAGGTATACGGTTACGACAAGGTTATCATGCTTGCCGGCGGTGTAGGATATGGCACACAACGCGACTGCCTGAAAGGCGCTCCCGAAGCCGGCAACAAAGTTGTCGTTATCGGTGGCGACAACTACCGCATCGGTTTGGGCGGCGGTTCCGTATCATCCGTGGATACGGGGCGTTACAGCAGCGGCATCGAGCTGAATGCCGTACAACGCGCCAATGCGGAGATGCAAAAACGCGCCTACAACGTAGTACGCGCACTTTGTGAAGAAGACACCAATCCGGTGGTCTCCATCCATGACCATGGTTCTGCCGGACACGTAAACTGCCTGTCAGAGCTGGTAGAAGAATGTGGCGGGCTGATTGACATGAGCAAACTGCCTATTGGTGACAAGACATTATCTGCCAAAGAAATCATAGCCAATGAAAGCCAGGAGCGTATGGGCCTACTGATTCAGGAAGAAGCTATCGAGCACGTACGCAAGGTGGCCGAACGCGAACGGGCTCCGATGTACGTAGTCGGTGAAACGACCGGCGACCATCGCTTTGCCTTCCAGCAAGCTGACGGTGTACGTCCGTTCG
>ERZ507035.674-NODE-674-length-13821-cov-4.042496_pt1 | contig 13821 bp, 10 predicted proteins | sample MGYA00512873_ERZ507035 | MGnify/ENA metagenome assembly ERZ507035
ACCCCGGCGGCTCCGCCAAGGACCGCATCGCCGAACGCATCATCGACGCCGCCGAACAGTCCGGCCAGCTGAAGCCCGGCGGCGTGATCGTCGAGCCCACCTCGGGCAACACCGGCGTCGGCCTGGCCCTGGTCGCCCAGCAGCGCGGCTACCGCACGATTTTCACCCTGCCGGACAAGGTTTCCGAATCCAAGCGCGCGGTGCTGCGCGCCTACGGTGCCGAAGTCATCGTCACGCCAACCGACGCCGGCCCGGACGACCCGCGCTCCTACTATCAGGTCGCCGAACGACTGGCCAATACGATTCCCGGCGGCTTCCGCCCGAACCAGTACGACAATCCGAACGGCCCGCTGAGCCACTACTACACCACCGGCCCCGAGATCTGGGAGGCTACGGACCACAAGGTCACGCACTTCGTGGCCGGCATTGGCACCGGCGGCACCATCTCCGGCACCGGCAAGTACCTCAAGGAAGCCTCCAACGGCGCGGTCAAGGTCATCGGCTCCGACCCGGAAGGCTCCATCTACTCCGCTTCCTCACGCGACGAAGTCCACCAGTACGATATCGAGGGCGTAGGGGAGGACTTCTATCCCAAGGCCTTCGACCGGAACATCACCGACGACATCGTGCGCGTGTCCGACGCCGAAGCCTTTGAAATGACCCGCCGTCTGGCCGGCGAGGAGGCGCTGCTGGTCGGCGGCTCGTCCGGCATGGCCGTGGCCAGCGCCATCAAGTACGCGCTTGCCAATGATTTGGACGAGAACCAGATCGTGGTGGTGCTCGCCCCTGATTCCGGCCGCAGCTACTTGGAGAAGATCTTCAACGACGACTGGATGCGTGCCAACGGCTACGGCGACATCGTGGAGCGCACCAGCAAGCCCTCCCTCGCCGAGCAGTACCTTAACGGAACTCCCTCTGATGAGGGAGCTGCGGATGGACTCCATAACTAGCTATCAAAAGAATCAATACCAACATCCGCGCTAACTAACCGCACCTGTTTTACCTTCGAATACGGAACAATCCCGAAAGGAACCCAATATCATGTCCGCTGAATACAACGCCAAGTTCGCCAACACCGACATCGCCACTCGCGCCATCCACGCCGGCCAGGAGCCCGACCCGACCACCGGTGCGGTCGTCACGCCGATCTTCGCCACCTCCACTTTCAAGCAGGATGGCGTGTTGGGCCTCAGGGGAGGCCACGACTACTCCCGCTCCATCAACCCCACTCGCACCAGCTTCGACGAGCAGCTCGCCGCCGTGGAAGGCGGCAAGTACGCGCTGAGCTTCTCCTCGGGCTTGGCCGCCATCGACGTGCTGCTGCGCTCCACCATCAAGCCCGGCGACAACATCCTGCTCGGCAACGATGTGTACGGCGGCACCTACCGCCTGCTCTCCAAGGTGTTCGTGCCGTGGGGTGTGGGCCTCGACGTGGTGGACATCACCGACACGGCCGCCGTCTCAGCCGCGCTCGCCAAGAAGCAGTACGCGTACATCTGGGTGGAAACCCCGTCCAACCCGCTGCTCAACATCACCGACATCGCCGCCACCGCGGCCGTGGCGCACGCGCACGGCACCAAAGTGGTCGTGGACAACACCTTCGCATCCCCGGTATTGCAGCATCCGCTCGCAGACGGCGCCGACGTGGTCGTCTACTCCACCACCAAGTACATCGGCGGCCACTCTGACGTGGTCGGCGGCGCGGTGGTCCTGAACGACAAGGAAACACGCGACGCGGTGGCCTTCCTGCAGAACGCGGCCGGCGCGGTTCCGTCCCCGTTCGACTCCTGGCTTGACATCCGAGGCCTCAAAACCCTCGACCTGCGCGTCAAGCAGCACAGCCGCAACGCCATGAAAGTGGCCCAGTGGCTCGAAACCCGCCCCGAAGTGGAACGCGTATGGTATCCGGGGCTCGAATCCCACCCGGGCCACGACATCGCGGCACGCCAGATGCACGGCGGTTTCGGCGGCATGATCTCCATCCAGATCGCCGCCGGTTTCGAAGCGGCCAAGAAGTTCGCCGGAGCCACCGAAGTGTTCACCCTGGCCGAATCCCTGGGCGGCGTGGAATCCCTGATCGAGCATCCGGGCGCCATGACCCACGCCTCCGTGGCCGGCACCACGCTCGAAGTGCCCGCCAACCTGATCCGCCTGTCCGTCGGCCTTGAGGACGCGGACGATCTGATCGCCGACCTGGAGCAGGCGTTCCGCCAGATCTGAATTCCCTATTTCCGATAGAAGCATGAAACGGCCGGCATGGGCAAGACCCGCGCCGGCCGTTTCGCTCTCCGCGGTCAACGCACGGCATTGCTACACTTGGAAACCATGACGCAAGCTGTTGATTCCGCCGATTCCGTAGACCCCCGCGCATTGGAGGCGCTGAACCGCTATTTCGGCTACGATTCGTTCCGTCCTGGACAATCCGGCATCGTCTCGGCCATCCTCACCGGACACGACGTGCTTGGCGTCATGCCCACCGGCGCCGGCAAATCCATCTGCTATCAGATTCCCGCAGCGATCCTGCCGGGCGTCGCCATCGTCATCTCGCCGCTGATCTCACTCATGCGCGACCAGGTCGACGCCCTGAACGACGTGGGCCTTCCGGCCGCGTTCATCAACACCACTCAGACGCCGGACGAACAGGATCTCGTCTTCGCGCAGGCGCTCTCCGGCCAGATCAAACTGCTGTACGTGGCGCCGGAACGTTTGGAAACCGAACGATTCCGCAACTTCGCCGTCCGTGTGCCGATCTCGCTCGTCGCCGTCGACGAAGCGCACTGCGTCTCCCAATGGGGGCAGGACTTCCGTTCCTCATATCTTGGCATCGGCGAATTCATCGCCGGACTGCCCACACGTCCAACGGTCGCCGCGTTCACCGCCACCGCCACCGAACGCGTGCGCCGCGACATCGTTTCGATTCTGGGCCTGCACACACCGTCCATCACCGTCACCGGTTTCGACCGGCCGAACCTGTATTTCGACGTCATCAGCATGCCACGCAAAGACAAAGCATCCTGGGTGGCGTCCTACATCGCCAGCCATCCGGACGAATCCGGCATCGTCTACTGCGCCACGCGCAAGGAAACGGAAGCGCTCGCCGAATCGCTTAACAGCGCCGTCGCCGAATTGCGTGCCGCAGGGGGTGCGGATGTGTCGGATATCGGCACCATCGCCGTCGCCTACCATGGCGGTATGAGCGCCGACGCACGAGAGAAGGCGCAACGCGATTTCGTCACCGACCGTGTGCCCGTGGTCGTGGCCACCAACGCGTTCGGCATGGGCATCGACAAATCCAACGTGCGGTTCGTCATCCACCACAACATGCCCGAATCCATCGAAGCGTACTACCAGGAGGCGGGTCGCGCCGGACGAGACGGCGAACCAAGCCGCTGCACGCTGTTGTGGAACGAATCGGACATCGTCACCCGCCGCCGGCTGCTCGATTCGGATTACGAAAACGAACGATTGACTCCCGAAGAGCAGGAGGCCGTACGCGCGTCGAAACGCCGGCTGCTCGACGCGATGGTCGGCTACTGCCGTACCACGGACTGCCTGCACGCGTACATGACCCGGTATTTCGGCGAAACCGCGGGCGCGGCGGCGAAAACGGACGGCAAATGCGTGGGCGGTTGCGCCAACTGCGAGCACACATTCGAAACCATCGACGTCACCGACATCGCCCGAGCCATCAGCCGTTGCGTGCACGATGTGAACCAGCATGTCGGCAGCGGCAAAATCGTCAAGGTGCTGCGCGGCTCGAAGGCACAGGATCTAAGCTATCTCAACCCCGAAAGCCTGCCGTCGTTCGGCATGCTCGACGAAGTGCCGGAAGCGCGCATCCGCGACGTGCTGAGCCAGATGGCCACCGACGGCTTCCTGACGATCGCGGAAGGACGCCTGCCGATCGTCGGCTTCGGACCCCGTGCGGCGGAAACGGTCGCACCCGAATTCCATTACGACATCAAGAAGATCAAACGTGCTGACGCCCGTGCGCGTCGAACGCCCGACGTGTCCACTCCCGCTGTCGGATCGTACGTGCCGGATGACGGCGACGAGGCGCTATTCCAGAAGCTGCGTGCGCTGCGACTGGACATCGCGCGCGAACTCGGCAAACCGCCGTACATCGTGTTCTCCGACAAGACGTTGCGTGACATGGTACGGGTCAAGCCGATCACTGACGACCAGTTCCTTGCCGTCAACGGTGTGGGGGAAAGCAAGCTCAAACAGTACGGCGAACGGTTCCTGGCCGCGATTCGGGAGGATTCCGGCGACGAGGCTTGAACCGGCCATAACCGACACGCATGGCACGACGGTTGACGTTGAGCCCGCGAACCGTGAATAGTGGAATGTGAACACAACAACGAAAGGACAGAACATGGCGGAAGACAAGCCGGTGGTGGAAAGCTTCCAATTGGACCACACCAAAGTAAAGGCGCCGTATGTGCGCTACATCGATACGGAAACCGGCCTCCACGGCGACGTGATCTCGAACTACGACCTGCGATTGGTGCAGCCGAACGAGAACGCCATTCCGACCGGCGGACTGCACACCATCGAACACACCATCGCGGTGCTGCTGCGCGAACGCATCCCCGGTTACATCGACTGCTCGCCGTTCGGGTGCCGCACAGGCTTCCACCTGCTGACGTGGGGCGAGCATTCCACCGAGGATGTGGCTCGCGCATTGAAGGAATCGTTGGAATTCATCGCCTACGAGGCCACATGGGACGACGTGCCGGCAACCACCATCGAAAGTTGCGGCAACTACCGCGACCACAGCCTGTTCACCGCCAAGGAATGGTGCAAGGACATCCTCGCCAAGGGCATCAGCTCCGACCCGTTCGAACGCCGCCTTGTGTGAGCGTTACCATGCCTGTGCGGTGGGCGTGGTAGTTTGGACGGCTGGAATGCTTGAGAGAGGTACACAGTCGAATTGAGGTGAAAGGGTTGAGCGAAACCACTTCCGAACGTCGGTTCCGTCGTGCCACCATGGATGATCTGCCTGTCATGCTGAAAATCTACCAGCATGCGCGTGAGCTTATGGCGGCCAACGGGAATCCCACGCAATGGGGAAACACGTTCCCACGTGAGGAAGTGATCCTTGACGACATTCGCCAGCAGCGCACCATGCTGCTGGTGGACGAGGCTGACGGCAAGGAGCGTGTGCTCGCCCAGTTCGCCCTGTGCACGGGCGAGGATCCCACCTACGCGCATATCGACGGCGCCTGGCTGGACGACGACTCGTATGTGACCATCCACCGCATCGCCTCGTCGGGAATCGTCAAAGGCGCGGCCAAGGACTGCATCAACTGGTGCATCGAACATTACGGCAACGTGCGCGCCGACACGCATCCGAACAACAAGGCCATGCAGCACGTGCTCGAATCGAACGGATTCGCCCGCTGCGGCCTGATCCAACTGCTTGACCGCCCCACCGATACCACGCGTATCGCCTACCAGCGTCACGAATGGTGATTGCGCATACATAGAAACGTAGAAAAAAGGACGTCTCCCGTAAAACTGCGGGAGACGTCCTTTTCCATATGAAGGGATGATTAGAACAGTCCCGGCTCGTTAAGCTGAGAATGCTTGCGGCTGTAGGTGAAATACACGACCAGTCCAAGCGCGAACCACACGGCGAAACGCACCCACGTCTCCCAATTCAAACCGAAGATCAGAATCAGGCAGAAGATGATGGCGCAGATTGGCGTGAACGGCACGCCCGGCGCACGGAAGCCACGATGCGCGTCCGGCTGGGTCTTGCGCATCCACAGGATGCCGGCCGACACGATGATGAACGCGGACAGCGTGCCGATGTTCACCAGCTCGAACAGCACGTTGATGTTGATGAAACCGCCGGCGATGGCCGTCAGAATGCCGAAGAACCACGTGCCCTTGAACGGTGTGCGGTACTTCGGATGCACTTCGCCGAAGAACTTCGGGAACAGTCCGTCGCGGCTCATCGCATAGCAGATGCGGGACTGGCCGTACAGCTGCACCAGCATAACGGTGGTCATGCCGATCAACGCGCCGAGGTTCACGATGAACGCCAGCCAGTTGAGGCCGGTCTCGAGAATCACGCCCGCCACCGGAGCGTCGATGAACTTCGCGAACTCCTTGTACGGCACCACGCCGGTCATGATGAGCGTCATGATGATGTACAGCACGGTGGACACGGCCAGCGAGATCAGGATGCCGCGCGGCAGCGTCTTGTTCGGATTGATGGTCTCCTCGGCGGAGGAGGAGACGGCGTCGAAGCCGATGAAGCTGAAGAACACGATCGACGCGGCCGGCACGATGCCGTACGGCTGCGTCGAACCCGGCTGGAACGTGTAGATGCCATACGGGGAGAACGGTTTCCAGTTGGCGGGATTGATGTACCAGACGGTGCACACGATGAACAGCACGATGATGGCCAGCTTGATCATCACCATGATGTCGTTGGTCTTCTTCGTCTGGTTGATGCCGATGGACAGCACCCACGTGATGATGAGCACGATCACGAAGCCCGGCAGATTGAAATACGTGGTGACTCCCGGCGTGGTGCCGTACGCGGCGGTCAGTTCGACCGGCAGATGCAGGCCGAAGCCTTCCAACAGCTTGTTGAAATAGCCCGACCAGCCGGCGGACACGGTCGCCGCCTGCAACGCGTATTCCAAAATCAAATCCCAACCGATCACGAAGGCGATCAACTCGCCGAACGCCAGATACGCGTACGAATAGGCGGAGCCGGAAACCGGTGCCATCGCGGCGAACTCCGCATAGCACAGGCCCGCAAAACCGCAGCAGACGGCGGCGAGCAGGAAGGACACGCACAATGCCGGTCCCGCGGTGAGCGCGCCCTTGCCGGTGAGCACGAAGATGCCGGTGCCGATGATGGCGCCGATGCCCAGCATGGTCAGGTCGAAGGTTTTCAGTGTTCGCTTCAGCGGAGTCGATTCGGAGACAAGTTGGTCCACCGACTTCTTGCGAAATAGATCCATGGTCGTCAGATTCCCTGTGATTGTTTCAAAAATGGGCTGGACCGGACGGATTTCCGGGACTCTGGCACGCCTTAACGCCAGAAATCAGAAAGGCCGCGGCGATATGCGCAACAGCCTTGTGTATGGAAAGTGTAAAAAACACTGCCGGACAAAATCGTGAAAACATCGTGAATCGTCTCACCATATGTCCCTGATGTTCCGTACCTGTCACATAGCGGCGCGACAATGGGAGCCATGACTTTGAGCGCAACACGTGAATGGGATTTCTCCTCCGAACAAGGCAAAGCGAACTACAAGGCCGCCCAGCGGCGGTATCCGGCGCAGGCCATCGTCGACCTCGCCGCACTGCGCGACAACATGCGCCATCTGGTGAGTGTCGTCGGCGGTCCGCATTCCGGCACCGCCGTCATGGGCATCGTCAAAGCCGACGCGTACGGCCACGGTCTGGTTCCGGCCGCGCTCGCCGCGCTCGCGGGAGGCGCCACATGGCTCGGCACCGCGCAATCGCATGAGGCGCTGCTGCTGCGCAAAGCCGGCATCGGCCCCGATCGCTGCCATATTCTGACGTGGGTCTACAGCGGCGCCGAAGTGCCGTTCGACGAGCTGGTCGACAACGACATCGACATTTCCGTCGGCTCGCTCGCCGGCATCGACGGCGTCGCCGCGGCCGCACGCAGGCTCGGCAAGACGGCGCGCGTGCATGTGAAGGTCGATTCCGGCTTCGGCCGTAACGGCTTCACGCCCGCCGGTTTCGACGCGGCGCTCGCCAAACTGGTGCCGCTCGCCAAGGAAGGCGTGCTGCACATCGTCGGCCAGTGGAGCCATCTGGCGGTCGCCGACGCGCCGGACGTTCCGGAATTCGTTGCCTCCACCGACATGCAGGTCGAAACGTTCAAGGACTTCACCCGTCGTATGGAGGCGGCCGGCATTCCGCCGGAAATCCGCCACCTCGCCAACACCGCGGCGACGCTGTCCCGTCCGGAAATCCACTTCGAACTGACCCGTCCGGGCATCGGCCTGTACGGTTACGAAGCCGATCCGGCCATGGGCACGCCGTCCACGTATAGCCTGAAGCCCGCCATGACCCTGCAGGCGCAGCTCGGCACCGTCAAGGATGTGGAGGCCGGACATGGCATTTCCTACGGCCGCACGTATCTGACCCCGTCCGACACCTCCACCGCGATCGTGCCGCTCGGCTATGCGGACGGCATCCACCGCTCCGCCTCCGGATTCGACATGGAAGGCGCCAAGCATGTGACCAAGCCCGGCGGCCCGGTGCGCGTGATGACCTCGGAAGGCCCGCGCCTGTACCGTGTGTCCGGCCGCGTGTGCATGGACCAGTTCATCCTCGACCTGCACGGTTCCGCCGCCGAACTCGGCATCCACGAAGGCGACAATGTGGAACTGTTCGGTCCAGGCCGCGGCGAGGATTACGCCGAACCGACCGCGGACGATTGGGGTCGTGCCGCCGACACCATCAGCTACGAGATCTTCACCTGCCTGCGCAACCGCATTCCGCGCCTGTACGAGCATGCCACGGACGTATTGTCCGCCGAGGACCTCGCCAAGCTCGACCCGGCAAGCATCCTGTAATCCCGTAAAAAGCGGCGGCAGCCGCCGCACCCATAGGAAGGCGGTGCATCATGACGAGCGAAGGATACAGCGCGTTCGACGAGGAGCGTTGGGCTCCGGAACCACCCAAATCCAGCTCCCGCACCGCCTTCCAACGCGACCGCGCCCGACTCATCCACTCGTCCGCATTGCGCAGGCTCGGCGCGAAAACGCAGATTCTGGTAGCCGGCACGGACGATTTCGCACGTACACGGCTTACACACACGTTGGAGGTCGCGCAAATCGGTCGACAGATCGGCACTTCGCTCGGTTGCGATCCCGACGTGGTCGACTGCGCCTGCCTTGCGCACGACCTCGGCCACCCGCCGTTCGGCCATAATGGGGAACGTGCGCTTGCCGAAATCGCCGGCAATATCGGTGGTTTCGAAGGCAATGCGCAAACCTTGCGATTATTGACGCGCCTCGAACCGAAAATACTGTTTCCCGACGGACGTTCCGCAGGCGTGAATCTGACGCGTGCCGCGCTCGATGCGGCCGTCAAATACCCGTGGACGCTTGCCGAAGCCGCCGCGCATCCGAAAGGGGAGCGCAGCGCGAAATTCTGCGTCTATCCGGATGATACGGACGTGTTCGCCTGGCTCAAACAACACGCGCCCGACACCACCCGCCGTCCCGTCGAATGCCAGGTGATGGACCTGTCCGATGACATCGCCTACAGCGTGCATGATGTGGAGGACGCCATCGCCACCGGCGCGTTCAATCCGGGCGTGCTGCATGAAAGCGGCGTGATCGACGCGGTCGTCGAGGACGCGCGCGCCTGGTACGGACCGCAATGGGACACAGACAAGCTGGTGGCCGCGTTCGCACGCATGCACCGGCGCGACACGTTCCCCGGCTATTTCGACGGTTCGCGACGCGCGCTCGCCGCATTGAAGAACATGACCAGCAATCTGATCGGCCGATTCGCCGGTTCCGTGGAACAAGCCACGCGGGACACGTACGGCAACGAGCCGCTGACCCGATACAACGGCGATCTGGTGATTCCCGAGGAAACCAGTTACGAAATCGTGGTGCTGAAAGGCATCGCCGTGCATTTCGTCATGGCGCCCGGCGAACGCGAGCCGATGCACGGCGAGGAACAGCGGATCGTCGGCGATCTGGTGGACGTGTTCATGGCGGACAATCCCAAACCGTCCAGCGCGTTGGAGAACGTGTTCCTCGACGATTGGCGCGAGGCCGGCAGCGACGGCGAACGCCTGCGCGTGGCCATCGACCAGGTGGCGAGCCTGACCGACACGTCCGCCCTGACCCTCCACTCCCTTCTCTGCTGAACGGGCTGGTAGGCTGGACCGTATGCCGGGAATGATCAAGAAGGAAGACATAGAAAAGGTCCGCGCCACCGCCGACCTGTATGACATCGTATCCGCGACCGTCACGCTCAAACCCTCGGGAACCGGCACATACGTAGGCCTGTGCCCCTTCCATGACGAGAAAACGCCAAGTTTTTCCGTACGTCCCGCGCTTGGCGTGTGGCATTGCTTCGGCTGCGGTCTCGGCGGCGACGTGTTCGGCTACGTCGAACATCAGGAGAACATCGACTTTCGTGACGCGGTGGAGCTGCTCGCCGACAAATACCATATCGAACTGCATTACGACAAAGCCGACAACGTGCCCGCGCACACCGGTTCGAAACGCGCACGCCTGCTCGAAGCCAACGAGGCGGCGCAGGAATACTTCGTCTCCCAGCTGATGACCAAGGAGGCGCTCGCCGCGCGCAAGCTGTTGGACGGTCGCAACTTCAGCCAGGCCGACTGCCAGCGGTTCGGCTGCGGATATGCCCCCCAAGGATGGGATAACCTGGTGCGGCACCTTGCCGGCAAAGGCTTCACCCAGCAGGAGATGCTCGACGCGGGACTCGCCCGTCAGGGCCAGCGTGGCGTATACGACTATTTCCGTGGCCGCGTGACATGGCCGATTCGTGATTCGACCGGTCGTACGCTTGGCTTCGGCGCGCGCAAGCTGTACGAGGATGACACGATCAATGCGAAATACATCAACACGCCCGACACCCAGCTCTACCACAAGAACCAGGTGCTCTACGGCATCGATTTGGCCAAATCCGCCATCGTCAAGAAGCGGCAGGTGGTGATCGTCGAAGGCTATACGGACGTGATGGCCATGCACTTGGCCGGCATCGACACCGCCATCGCCACGTGCGGCACGGCGTTCGGCGCCGAGCACGCCAAGATTGTGCGCCGCCTGATCGCCGACGATTCGCTGGGCGCGGTCCAGCTGGTCGGGCCGTTGAAGGTCAAGGACCAGCCGTTGAGCTCGCGCATCGTGTTCACGTTCGACGGTGACGCCGCCGGCCAGAAAGCCGCGCTGCACGCTTTCGGCCTCGATTCGGCCTTCCTCTCCCAAACCTTCGTGGCCGTGGCCGACGACAATCTCGACCCGTGCGACCTGCGCATCGAGCGAGGCAACGAAGCAATGCGCTCGCTGATCGCCCGCGCCAAACCGTTGTATGACTTCGTGATCGACGCCGCCATCAGCCGGTTCGACCTGACCTACACGCCCGGCCAGGTCGGTGCGATGAAAGCCGTGGCCCCGCTGGTGGCGCAGATTCGCGACCGCTCCCTATGGGACGCTTACGCGCGCAAATCCGCAGGCCGTATCGGCGTGGACCTTGAGGTGATGCGCCGCGAGGTGATGAACGCACGCCGGCAGATGCATGTACGCGATGAGGACGCCTACGCGCCCAAACGTCGATTCGAGCGTGACGAGCCGCGTGTGGAACCCGGCACCAACCCGTACGCCAATCCGGCCACGCGCAAGGCCTTGGAGCGCCGTGACGCCGCCGAACAGGCATATTTCAAGATCGACGACGCCGTATTCATCGCCGAACAGCAGTTCATGGCCGTGCTGATTCAGGTGCCGCGCGCCATCGACCGCACCATGTTCGGGCAGCTGACCATCGACCATTTCATGACTTCGGTGTTCCGCACCCTGTTCCAGGCGATCGCGGCCGCCGGCGGACTACCATCCGACGATACCCCGCAGGGGCTGTGGATGCACAACCTCACCAAGGCCGGCGGACCGATGCTCAATCAGGTGATCAACGAGCTGGCCGTCATGCCGTTGCCACTGCCTGGCGACGACACCGGTAGCGGTGCGCAGCCGGTGCAGGCCAACGTGTCGGGAGGAGGTGTTGGCGTGAATGGCGGTGCCGCCGCAGTACAGCTGCGTCCTGCCACGCCGGAGGAGCAGCGCTACGCCACTGAGCTTCTCACCCGATTGTTGGACATGGGCTTCATGCGCCAGATCGGTTTGGCCAAACGCCGCATGGCCCAACTGCCCGACGGCGAAGAGAAGATAACCCTCCTCGGCCAAATCGCCCGCATGGAAACCGCCCGCAAAGACCTCCAAGCCCAAATCTACGGCAACACCGTTGGCTAGTAATCTCTCCCTCTGACGAGGGAGGTTACTGGCCGCAGTCGGGCGGGGCGAGAGAAGCGACGTCAGATATATCGCGCAGCATCGATGTCACATCAACTATTCGTTTGATATTAACTTTTTAATGACAAACGATAAATTATGGTATAATGCAAGTATGAGTTGCTTGGTTTGCGCAATGAAGCGGAGGCTCAATCATGGCAACGACAAAGAAACTATCCTTCGGTTTGGATAAGGCCGGTGGCGCGGCCTTGATCCTGGCCCGCATCGGTGCCGCGCTCCTATGGATCATCGCAGCGCTCGCGGCCGTGGTGTGGGTGGTATTCCTCATTTCCCCGCGCTCGTTCGCCGCGAACTTCGGCAGTGTCGACCTGAATGTCGGCGGCGCGTTCACCCTCAGCATCAAGGGCGACTTGTTGGACTACTCCTATAATCTGCAGAACTTCCACGACGGTCCCGTCAACATGGTAGCTACCATCTCCACCGGTCTGGCGAGAATGGTGGTCTACGCTCTACTGGCCTTGGCGTTCTCCGAAATGGCCGCACTGTGCAAGGATTTGACGGTGTGGCTTGCAGACGGCAGGGATGCCACGCCTTTCCAAGGCATGGTGTCCGACCGGTTGAACAGGGCTGGCTGGTATCTGATTGTCGCGCCGATTGTGGGTCTGGTGAACTTCATCGTATGTTTCCTGGCTGGCACGGGCGGCAACTGGGGCTTATGGATGAGCGGCATGATGGTGATGATTGGCATTATCCTGTTGCTGATTGCGCGCATCTTCGATTATGGCATGGGTCTGCAACGGGAAGTCGACGGTCTGCTGTGAGGGGGAAGAGCGCCGTAGGCCCGCGTGGCGCCGGTCCGAACAGGGCCGGTCCGAACACCGAGGGCCCGAATGAGGACAGCCTGAACATCGTTGATTCGAGCGAGACCGGCCTGAATACGGCTGACTCAAACTCCACCGGTCCGGCCGGCATAGGCCATATCGTCCTGCGCCTCGACCGCATCATGGTCGAGCGAGGCCGCTCACTCAACTGGCTGGCCGATCAGGTGGGCATCACCAACGTGAACCTTTCCAAAATCAAAAACAATCGCGTTTCCGCCATCCGCTTTTCCGCCCTCGCCGCCATCTGTGCGGCATTGGATTGCCAGCCCGGCGACATTCTTGAATATGTGGATGGCATTTCGGGCGATGCGGACGATGCGAATAGCAAGTAATCGCACGCATGCCAACTCTTCTCCTCCTGGCCTGTGATTGATTGACAATCAGGGATTACATGCCAAATGGGAGAGATAAACATGTGGAGGTTGGATTGGATGGGTGCAGAAGTTGCGAATTGGCCCCATCCAAATTGGACTGGTTTGGGTGGGGCCAATCCACTCCGTTCAATAATGAAGCGCGATACCAAGCAGCGTCGAACGAAGGGAAACTCATGACGCAGAATCGTGCGGAACTCAACCGTAATTTGGCCCAGATGCTCAAGGGCGGCGTGATCATGGACGTCACCACGCCCGAGCAGGCGAAGATCGCTCAGGACGCTGGTGCCTGCGCGGTGATGGCGCTCGAGCGCATCCCCGCCGACATCCGTGCCGCCGGCGGCGTTTCCCGCATGAGCGACCCGGCCATGATCAAGGGCATCCAGGAAGCCGTGTCCATTCCGGTTATGGCCAAGGTGCGTATCGGACACATCGCCGAGGCCCGCATTCTGCAGGCCATCGAAATCGATTACATCGACGAATCCGAGGTGCTTTCCCCGGCCGACGACGTGTACCACATCGACAAGAACCAGTTCGACGTGCCGTTCGTGTGCGGCG